>ENA-UOVV01001148-UOVV01001148.1-compost-metagenome-genome-assembly--contig:-NODE-1148-length-22217-cov-6.045664_pt1 | contig 22217 bp, 20 predicted proteins | sample MGYA00238155_ERZ761577 | MGnify/ENA primary metagenome ERZ761577 (study PRJEB28898, sample SAMN06268775) | compost metagenome | isolation source: Emeryville, CA | place: USA:Emeryville, CA | collected...
CGTTGGCCTTGTCGTAGCGGGAGTCGATCGGCAGCAGACGCTGGCCGAGGGAGGTGAGCGTCGGGTGCGCGGTGGTCGGGGTGCCGAGCGCCCGGGCCAGGGCGAGCTGGCCCTCGTCGTCGAGCCCGTGCTGATCGCGGAAGAAGATCACCTTGTGCTCGAGCAGCGCGGCGTTGATCTGTGCGGCGGTCGCGGCGTCGACCCCGTCCGCGAGATCGACACCCTCGATCCGCGCGCCGATGTTCGCGCTCAGTTTCACCACACGCAATGCCGCCAAGGTGGTCACCTCCAGTTGTCGTTGGACACGGTTCCACCGTGGCGTGCGGGCCTGAGGTGAACAACGGTTAGCCTCAGCGGAATTGAAAGTCCGTTCGGCACAGCGAATTTCGACGACAGCGTGGCCGCGCAGCGGCGGAGGTGTGACGTCCGCCACACTAGAGGTTCTAGTGATCCGTGCCACACAGATTGCTGAAATATGCCCGCTGACGTCGTACGTTCCCCTTACTGCACGTGTGTGTAGTAAGCCCAGAAAGTCGGAGGGAACAACGATGTTCGAGTTCATCGTCTTCGCTGGCCTGCTTGTCGCGCTCCTGGCCGCGCTCGGTCTGCCCTATCCGCAGACCACCTACGAGCGCTGGCACCGCAACTGAGGCCAGCACTGCCCGATCGGCCCGTTCGGGGCGTGCGGTAGTAATGGTGGGTGGCTGAGCCAATCCGCCGACCGACGGTGCTGTTGTTGTCGACGTCCGACACCGACCTGATGACCGCGCGCGCCAGCGGTGCCGGTTACCGGTGGGCCAACCCGTCGCGACTGGTCGACGGCGAGCTCACCGAACTGCTCACCGACGCCGACATCGCGGTGGTGCGGATTCTCGGCGGCTACCGCGCCTGGCAGGAGGGCATCGACGCGGTGGTGGCCAGCGGCGTGCCCACCGTCGTGGTCAGCGGTGAACAGCTGCCCGACGCGGAGCTGATGGAGCACTCCACCACACCGGCCGGGGTGGCCCTGCAGACCCACGTCTATCTCGCCCAGGGCGGCGTGGAGAACCTGCGCCAGCTGCATTCGTTCCTGTGCGACACCGTGCTGATGACCGGTTACGGGTTCGCGCCCGCGGTGAGCATCCCCAACTGGGGTGTGCTCGAGCGCCGGACCAATCCCGGCGCCGGCCCCACCATCGCGGTGCTCTACTACCGGGCGCAGCACCTGGCCGGGAACACCGCCTACGTCGAGGCGCTCTGCCGCGCGATCGAGGACGCGGGCGGCCGCGCCCTGCCGGTGTTCTGCGCGTCGCTGCGCACCGCCGACGCGGCACTGCTGGACTTCCTGCGCAGCGCCGACGCGATGATCACCACCGTGCTGGCCGCGGGCGGGGCCACCCCCGCGGCGGTGACCGCCGGCGGTGACGACGACACCTGGAACGTCGCGCACCTGGCCGCCCTGGACATCCCCATCCTGCAGGGCCTGTGTCTGACCAGTTCCCGCGCCCAGTGGCACGACAACGACGACGGGCTCTCGCCGCTGGACGTCGCCAGCCAGGTCGCCGTGCCGGAGTTCGACGGCCGCATCATCACGGTGCCGTTCTCGTTCAAGGAGATCGACGACGAAGGGCTGATCTCCTACGTCGCCGACCCGGAGCGCTGCCGAAGGGTCGCCGGGCTGGCGGTGCGGCACGCGCGGCTGCGGTCGGTGACGCCGGCCGACAAGCGGATCGCGGTGGTGTTCTCGGCCTATCCCACCAAGCACGCCCGCATCGGCAACGCGGTCGGACTGGACACGCCCGCCAGCGCGGTGGCGCTGCTGCGCGCGATGCGCGAGCACGGCTACGACATCGGTGAGGTGCCCGGTGTGGACGCCGGCGACGGCGACGCGCTGATGCATGCGCTGATCGAACGCGGCGGACAGGACCCCGACTGGTTGACCGACGGGCAGCTGGCGGGTAATCCGATCCGGTTGTCCGCCAAGGCTTACCGCGAGTGGTTTGACACGCTTGACCCCGAGTTCACCGCCGCCGTGGTGCAGCACTGGGGGCCACCGCCCGGCGAGTTGTTCGTCGACCGCAGCCGGGACCCGGACGGCGAGATCGTGATCGCCGCGCTGCACACCGGGAACCTGGTGCTCATGGTGCAGCCGCCGCGCGGTTTCGGGGAGAACCCGGTGGCCATCTACCACGATCCGGACCTGCCGCCCAGTCACCACTACCTGGCCGCCTACCACTGGATCGACGCGCACTTCGGCGCGCACGCGATCGTGCACCTGGGCAAGCACGGCAACCTGGAGTGGCTGCCCGGCAAGACGCTCGGTATGTCGGCGGCCTGCGCCTCCGACGCTGCGCTGGCCGACATGCCGCTGATCTACCCGTTCCTGGTCAACGACCCGGGGGAGGGCACGCAGGCCAAGCGCCGCGCCCACGCCATCCTGGTCGACCACCTGATCCCGCCGATGGCCCGCGCCGAAACCTACGGCGATATCGCGCGATTGGAGCAACTGCTCGACGAACACGCCAACGTCGCGGCGCTCGACCCGGGCAAGCTGCCCGCCGTCCGCCAGCAGATCTGGACCCTGATCCGCGCCGCCAAGATGGACCACGACCTCGGACTGGAGGCCCGCCCCGAGGACGACTCGTTCGACGACATGCTGCTGCACGTCGACGGCTGGCTGTGCGAGATCAAGGACGTGCAGATTCGCGACGGCCTGCACATCCTCGGCGAAAAGCCCACCGGCGAGGGCGAACTCGACCTGGTGCTGGCGATCCTGCGGTCCCGCCAGTTGTTCGGCGGCGATCAGACGGTGCCGGGGTTGCGCCAGGCGCTGGGGTTGGCCGAGGACGGCACCGACGAGCGGGCGGCGGTCGACGCTGCCGAGGCCGCCGCGCGGGAACTGGTTGCCGCACTGCAGGCTTCGGGGTGGGACGCCGATGCCGTCGACTCCATCACCGACGCCAAGGACATCGCGGCGATCCTGCGGTTCGCCGCCACCGAGGTGGTGCCGAGGCTGGCGGGCACCGCCGCTGAGATCGACCAGGTGCTGCGCGCGCTCGACGGCCGTTTCATCGCCGCCGGACCCTCGGGCTCGCCGCTGCGCGGACTGGTGAACGTGCTGCCGACCGGGCGCAACTTCTACTCCGTCGACCCGAAGGCGGTGCCGTCCCGGCTGGCGTGGGAAACCGGTGTGGCGATGGCGGATTCGCTGCTGGCCCGATACCGGGAGGACCACGGCGGATGGCCCCGGTCGGTGGGCCTGTCGGTGTGGGGCACCTCGGCCATGCGCACCGCGGGTGACGACATCGCCGAGGTACTCGCCCTGCTCGGGGTGCGCCCGGTGTGGGACGACGCGTCACGGCGCGTGGTGGACCTCGAGGCGATCCCGCTCACCGAACTCGGCAGGCCGCGCATCGACGTCACGGTGCGCATCTCCGGGTTCTTCCGCGACGCCTTCCCGCACGTGGTCACCATGCTCGACGACGCGGTCCGACTGGTGGCGAACCTCGACGAACCCGACGACCAGAACTACGTGCGTGCCCACGCCCAGGCCGACATCGCCGAGCACGGCGACGAACGACGGGCCACCATAAGGGTTTTCGGTTCCAAGCCCGGCACCTACGGGGCCGGGCTGCTGCAACTCATCGACAGCCGCAACTGGCGCGACGATGCCGACCTCGCGGAGGTGTACACCGCGTGGGGCGGCTTCGCGTACGGCCGCGGCCTCGACGGCGCCGCCGCCGCCGATGACATGACCCGCCAGTACCGCCGCATCACGGTGGCGGCCAAGAACACCGACACCCGCGAGCACGACATCGCCGACTCCGACGACTACTTCCAGTACCACGGCGGCATGGTCGCCACGGTGCGGGCGCTGACGGGCAGGTCGCCGGTCGCGTACATCGGCGACAACACGCGGCCCGACGCGGTGCGCACCCGCACACTGTCCGAGGAGACCGCGCGGGTGTTCCGGGCACGAGTCGTCAACCCGCGCTGGATCAACGCGATGCGCAGGCACGGGTACAAGGGCGCGTTCGAGATGGCCGCCACGGTGGACTACCTGTTCGGCTACGACGCCACCGCCAAGGTGATGGCCGACTGGATGTACGAGCGGTTGTCGGCCGAGTACGTCCTCGACGAGCAGAACCGCAAGTTCATGGCGGAGTCGAACCCGTGGGCGCTGCACGGCATGGCCGAACGTCTGCTGGAGGCCGCCGGCCGGGGGATGTGGGCGCGGCCCGACCCGGCCACCATCGACGGGCTCAAGCAGGTGCTGCTGGACACCGAGGGCGCGCTCGAGGGCTAGTAGGTTGGGTCACGTGCCCGCCACCTTCGCCGACGTCGCGAAATCCGACTACATCCTGCTGACCACGTTCACCAAGGACGGCCGGCCCAAGCCCACGCCGATCTGGGCGGCCCCGCACGGTGACGGGTTGATCGCGATCACCCAGGAGCGGTCCTGGAAGGTCAAGCGCATCCGCAACACCCCGCGGGTCACCATCGCACCGTGTGACCGCCGCGGCAACCCGAAGGGCGAGGCCGTCGAGGCCCGCGCGGCGATCCTGGACAAGTCCGCCAACGCCGCCACCTACGCCGCCATCGGCAGGCGCTACGGCCTGATCGGCAAGGCCTTCAACTTCTTCTCCAAGCTGCGCGGCGGACTGGAGAAGAACCTCACCATCGAGATCCGCCCGGTGTAGCACCGCCCCGACGGGGGTATGCGGCGGATTCCTTCGACGATCGAAAGCGGAGCACTGCATGCCCGACACCTTTGCCGACATCGCCAACTCGAAGTACCTGCTGCTGACCACATTCACCAAGGACGGTCGGCCCAAGCCCACACCGGTGTGGGGGGTGCCCGAGGGGCGGCGACTGCTGATCGTCACCGACGACGGCTCCTGGAAGACCAAGCGGATCGCCAACACCCCGCGGGTGACCATCCAGCGCTCCACCGCGCTGGGCAAGCCGAAGGGCGAACCGGTCGAGGCGGTCGCGCGCAACCTGCCCAAGACCGAGACCCGCCGCGCCTTCGAGAAGGTCACCCGGCGCTACTGGTGGCACGCGTGGTGGTGGATACCGCAGGCGCTGGTGCGCGGCGGCATCGACAGGGTGCACAGCGCCATTGAGGTGGTTCCGGCCTGAGCGCTGCGGGGGCCGCTACAGGCTGCGCCACGACAGCGCGCGCAGATTGGCCCGCGGCCGCTGCCCGGGCGGTGTGCCCGCCCCCTGCTTGACCAACTCGTCGGCGCTCACCCCGCTGCGCAGTTGCGCGAGCAGGTAATCGGGGTCGAACGTCACCCCGATCGGGTTGGCGGCGAAGTCCGGCGTGCCGAAGTACTCGGCGGTCTGCGCCACGGTGGGGAAGTTCTCCACCTGGAACTCCAGCCGAATCCCATCGGGATCCTCGTAGTACAACGACGTCGTCGGGCCGTGATTGATGGCCCAGACCGGCGTGATGCCCTCCGCCTTGAGCCGCTCGTAGGTGCTGAGCAGGCGCTCCAACGACTCAACGCCCACCCCGATGTGGTCGATGCCGTAGAACTTTCGCCGCCACCGTGCGAACGGCAGCAGGTACCGCAGCACCCTCGGCACCCGCAAGAGCGCCAGTCGGTGGCTTTCGTCATCCCACGTCAAGAACGTGAGCCGGTTGTCCTGGTGGACGATCCGGGCCCCGAACACCGTGGCGTACCAGTCGACCATTTCCCTGGTGCGCGTCGTCCTGACCACCCAGTGGGCGATGTAACCCGGCGCCCGGTTCTCATCGGTCATCGCAGTCCTCCCCGCTACTGCGAGCATTCTGGCCGCGGCCGTCGGCCGCTACAGGTGTTCGGCGAAAAACGCGAAGACGCGACGGTAGGCATCCTCGGTCGCCTCCTCGTGGTAGCCGAATCCGGTGATCTTCATCAACGGCTGCCCGGGCAGCCTGTTGGCGAAACTGTGTCCGGCATCCGGGTACTCCCTGACGTCAGCAGCAATTCCTTTGTCATCCAATATCTTTCGCAGACGCTCAGCCGCGCCCCTGCCCATCGGGTCGCGTCGGCCGAAGCTCGCCACGACCGGGCACGCGCCGTCCAGAATCTGCTCGAGATTGCGCGGTAGAGGGGTGCCGTAGAACGGCGCCGTCGCCCCGAACCCCTCGGCCGCCAACACCAGCGCGAACTGGCCACCCATGCAGAACCCGACCATGCCGACCGAGCCGGTGCAGGACGGCAGCGACTTCAGGTGATCGCGGGCGGCCAGGATGTCGTCGAGCGCCCGCCCGCGCTGGCTGAGCAGTTCCCGAAAGACCCGGGTGATGCACCGCACCCGGCCACCGCGGGAGTACAGGTTCGTCGTGATCGCGACGAACCCCGCCGCGGCGATGCGCGCCGACGTGGCCCGGTTGTCGGGTCGGTATCCGAAGGCGTCGTGGATGACGACCACGCCGGGCCAGGGGCCCTCCCCGTCCGGCACGCTGAGCAGGGCGTCGATCGGTCCGTCGGGGGTCTGGACCGTGATCGTCTCCATGATCGGTCAATCTACGGAACCCGGCGCCGCCCGCGCGCGTTGGACGGTCATGCGGCTGTTTGCCCTGTACGCGCTCATCGAGACCGCGGTCGTGGTGGCGCTGGCGTCGACGATCGGGCTCGGCTGGACGCTGCTGGCGCTGCTGGCCACCTTCGCGGTCGGCGTCGCGCTGGCGGGATCGCAGGTCAAGCGGCATCTGCACCGGTTGCGGAAGGGCCCGGACGCGGCCTCGCTGCAGGGTGCGGCGACCGACAGCGTGCTGGTGGCGCTGGGTACGGTGCTGGTCGTCGTGCCCGGGCTGGCCACCTCCGTGCTCGGTGCGTTGCTGCTGTTGCCGCCCACCCGCGCGGTGGCGCGGCCACTGGTCACCGCCCTGGCGGTGCGCCGGATGCCGCTGCTGGCCGCGGGAGCCGCGGGGTGGGGTTATCGGCGCACCGGCCGGGGTGATTACATCGACGGCGAGGTGATTGACGTCACCGACGTCCAGATCGCAGCCGTGGAGCGCAAACCCGAGTAAGTGACCACCCTTCTGCTCAACGGCCGGGTGCACAGCCCGGCCCTGCCCGACGCGACCGCGCTGGCGGTGCGCGACGGCGTCATCGCCTGGCTGGGCAGCGATGACGTCGGCCGCTCGCAGTTCGGCGACGCGCAGATCGTCGACCTCGACGGCGCGTTCGTCGCACCCGCCTTCGTCGACTGCCACGTCCATCTCACCGCCACCGGGCTGACCCTGACCGGCCTGGACCTGCGGGCCGCCGCGTCGCTGCGGCAGTGCCTGCAGCTGGTCGAGGAGTTCGCCCGGGCCCACCCCGACGGGGTGATCTGGGGCCACGGCTGGGACGAGTCCGACTGGCCTGAGCGTCGGGCCCCCACCACCGATGAGCTCGACGCCGTGGTCGGCGGGCGGCCGGCCTACCTCGCCCGCGTCGATGTCCACTCCGCGCTGGCCTCCACCGCGCTGCGCGCACTCGCCGACGACCCGGCCGGCGCACTCTCAACGGCCCGCGGTTTCGCCCCGCAGCAGCCCCTGACCAGTGATGCGCACCACGCGGTGCGCGCCGCCGTCCGCGCGGGCCTGACCGCCGAGCAGCGCCGGCGGGCCAGGCTGGCCGCGCTCGACGCGTTCGCGGCCAACGGCATCGTGGCCGTGCACGAGTGCGCCGGACCGCAGATCGGCGGGCGCGACGACTGGGACGAGATCCGCGGCCTCGACCACGGCGTCGAGGTCATCGGCTACTGGGGTGAGCTCGTCGACAGCGCGGACGCGGCGCGGGCGCTGATCGAGCGCACCGGTGCCCGCGGGCTGGCCGGCGATCTGTTCGTCGACGGCGCGCTGGGCTCGCGCACCGCGTGGCTGTGTGAGCCGTACGCCGACGCTCCCGGGTGCGTGGGCAACAGCTACCTGTCGATCGACGAGATGACCGCGCACGTGCGCGCGTGCACCGAGGCGGGCGTCCCGGCCGGCTTCCACGTGATCGGCGACGCCGCCGTCAGCGCCGCGGTCGAGGCGTTCGAGCGGGTCGCGGCCGAGGCCGGCGGCCCGGCCGTCGCGCGGTGCGGTCACCGCCTCGAACACCTCGAGATGGTCACCGCCGAGCAGGCGGGCCGACTGGCCGCGTGGGGCGTCATCGCCAGCGTGCAGCCCAACTTCGACGCGCTGTGGGGCGGCGGGTCCGGCATGTACGCCCAGCGGCTGGGGCCCGAACGGGCCGCGGGGTTGAACCCGTTGGCGCTGTTAGCATCCCAAGGCGTGCCACTCGCGTTCGGCTCCGACACTCCGGTCACCGATTTCAACCCCTGGGCGACGGTGCGGGCGGCGACGCGGCATCACACACCGGGCAGCGCGGTGTCGGCCAGGGCCGCGTTCGCCGCCGCGACCAGGGGTGCGTGGCGGGCCGGCGGGGGACGCGACGGCATCACCGGCACCCTGGTGCCGGGCGCGCCGGCGTCCTACGCGGTGTGGGAGACCGGCGAACTGGAGGTCGCCGCGCCCGCCGATGCGGTGCAGCGCTGGTCGACGGACCGGCGCTCGCGGGTGCCCGGGCTGCCCCGGCTCGACGATCCGCTGCCGCGCTGCCGCCAGACGGTCCACCGAGGTGCCGTGATCCATGGCTGACGACACCGACGACGAGGTGGTCACCGAGTCCGACAACCAGCAGCCAGACGAAACGCCCTCCAAGGCAACGCGTTTCGGGCAGGCCCTGGTGGACCGCTTGCCGGGTGCACGAGCGGGGGTGGTGGAGCGGCTGCCGCGGGTCAGTGCGGCTGTCCTCGGCGGTCTGCTGCTGTGCCTGAGCTTCCCCCCGTTCGGCTGGTGGTATCTGGCGTTCCCGTCCTTCGCGCTGCTGGCCTGGGTGCTGACGCACCAATCCACCACTCGCGCAGGCGGGTTCGGCTACGGCTACCTCTTCGGGCTGGCGTTCTACCTGCCGCTGCTGCCGTGGATCAGCGGCCTGGTGGGCGCGCCACCGTGGCTCGCGCTGGCCGCGGTGCAGGCGCTGTTCGTCGGGTTGTTCGGCCTGCTCGCGGTGGTGGTGCGGAACCTGCCGGGCTGGCCGCTGTGGTTCGCCGGGTTGTGGGCGGCGCAGGAATGGCTCAAGTCGACGGTGCCGTTCGGCGGGTTCCCGTGGGGTGTGGTCGCGTTCAGTCAGACCGAGAGCCCGTTTATCTCGCTGGTGCAGATCGGCGGCGCCCCGCTGCTGTCGTTCGCGGTGGCGGTGGTCGGATTCAGCGTTGCCGCAATCACTTTCGAGACCGTCCAGTGGCTGCGCAGCGACAACACTCGCCGCTCGAGACCGCCCGCGGTGTTCGTCCCGGGGTTGTGCATCGCGACGATGCTGGTGCTGACCGCGGTGAGCTGGCCGCACGTCCGCCAAGCCGGTGTCGGCGCGGGCGACGACGATTCGATCACGGTTGCCGCGGTCCAGGGCAACGTGCCGCGGCTGGGCCTGGACTTCAACGCCCAACGCCGAGCGGTGCTCGACAACCACGTCCAGCAGACGGCCGAACTGGCCGAGGACGTGCGGGCCGGGCGCGCGCCGCGGCCGGTGTTCGTGATCTGGCCGGAGAACTCCTCGGACATCGACCCGCTGGCCAACCGCGACGCCTACGAGCGGATCTCCAACGCGGCCGCAGCGATCAACGCGCCGATCCTGGTCGGCGGGGTGGTGGCGGCGCCCGACTACACGCCGGACAACCCGGTGTCGACCAACTCGGTGATCGTGTGGAACCCGGGCAGCGGCCCGGCGGAACGCCACGACAAGCAGATCGTGCAGCCGTTCGGCGAGTACCTGCCCTGGCGCGGGCTGTTCGCCAAGCTGTCGTCGTACGCGGACCGGGCCGGCTACTTCGTCCCCGGCGACGGCACCGGGGTGGTGCACGCCGCCGGTGTGCCGATCGGCGTGACGACCTGCTGGGAGGTGATCTTCGACCGCGCCCCGCGCGAGTCGGTCCGCAATGGCGCCCAGGTGCTGGCGGTGCCCACCAACAACGCCACGTTCGACCAGGCGATGAGCGAACAGCAACTGGCGTTCGGCCGGCTGCGCGCCGTCGAGCACGACCGCTACGTCGTCGTCGCCGGCACCACCGGGATCAGCGCGGTGATCGCGCCCGACGGCCGGGAACTGGCCCGCACGGGGTTCTTCGAGCCGGCCTACCTCGACACCGCGATCCGGCTCAAGACCCACCAGACGTTCGCCACCCGATTCGCCCCGCTGGTGGAGTTTGTGCTGGTAGCGCTCGGGGTGGGCGCTGTGGCCTGCGCCATGCGGCAGAATGGGAAATTCGTGCACCGGAAAACGAGGGGCCTGCGAGCGGCGGCCGAGGACAGAGGAGCTAAATGACGACGGGCCCGGGCCCCGGGGAACGCCCAAGTCAGCGCACGCTGGTCATCATCCCCACCTACAACGAGCGGGAGAATTTGCCGCTCATCGTCGGGCGCGTGCACGCCGCCCGGCCGGACGTGCACGTGCTGATCGTCGACGACGGCAGCCCCGACGGCACCGGTGAGCTGGCCAACGAACTGGCGCTGGCCGATCCGGACCGGGTGCACGTCATGCACCGCACCGCCAAGGCCGGGCTGGGCGCGGCCTACCTCGCCGGGTTCGCGTGGGGCCTGGGCCGCGAGTACCGCGTGCTGGTGGAGATGGACGCCGACGGCAGCCATCCACCCGAACAGCTGCACCGGCTGCTGGACGCCATCGACGCGGGGGCCGACCTGGTGATCGGCTCCCGGTACGTCAAGGGCGGCGAGGTGCGCAACTGGCCGCGGCGCCGGCTCGTGCTGTCGCGCACCGCCAACGGCTACTCGCGCATCCTGCTCGGCGTCGACATCCACGACATCACCGCCGGCTACCGCGCCTACCGGCGCGAGGTGCTCGAGAAGATCGACCTGTCCGCGGTGGACTCGAAGGGCTACTGCTTCCAGATCGACCTGACCTGGCGCACCATCAACAACGGCTTCAAGGTCGTCGAGGTGCCGATCACCTTCACCGAGCGCGAGTTCGGCCAGTCGAAAATGAGCGGATCCAACATCCGCGAGGCGATCTTCAAGGTCGCCGAGTGGGGCCTGCGCGGCCGGCTGGACCGGGCGCGCGGCGTCGGCGTCGCGCGCTAGCTGCCCGAGTTGCCCGAGCCGCGCCGCTTGGCCCGGATGATCTCCAAGCGCTCCTTGAGCAACTCCTCGAGTTCCTCGATCGAGCGACGCTCGAGCAGCATGTCCCAGTGCGTCCGCGGCGGCTTGGTCTTCTTCGGCTCCGGCGCATCGCCCTCGAGCAGCGTGCCCTCCATGCCGTTGCGGCACAACCAGGTGTGGGGGATCTCGGCGTCATCGGCGAACGGGACTTCGAACACCTCACCGTTCTCGGTGCGATAGCGCGCGATCTGACGCGGCGCCAGGTCGTGGTTGCGGTCGGTCTCGTAGCTCACGGCTCCGAGGCGACTGCCCCTCAAGACGCGATCGGCCATCGTCAACAACTCCTCATTCGTGCGATTGGTCCGGAATACCGGTCCGGATAGGCAACGCGGTCACACCACATTCAGTTCCCGACTCGACGGTCCATGATACCGGGATTGCGCGCCGTGCCGGTTTACAGTCTGCTCCGTGGTAACAGTCACCCGCTCCCGAAACCGGCCGCAGGCCTGCCGCTGGTGTGGTCGTGAAGTGACCGACGTCGGTTTGGGCAGGCGCCGCCAGTACTGTCGGCAGTCCTGCCGGCAGCGCGCCTACGAGCAGCGGGCGATGGTCAAGGGCACCGGTCTGGCGCCCGACGCCGTGGTGCTCTCCGCCGATGAGGCCGCCGCCCTGTCGGACCGGCTCTACCAGGTCAGATGCGCCGCCGAGGACGTCGCAACCGCCGTGGAGGAGGACGCCGACGCCGCCGAATTGAAGGCGCTGTGTGCGGCGCTGATCCGCGCGGCCAAGGCCGCCGACGGCTGGCGGTAGATCCTGGGTTGAACCCAATCGGGCCCTGACCCGTCGTACCGGTCGCCTGCCCATCGAGCAACGAGGTGACCGTGACCGTGACCGTGACGATGTGTGAGCCCGCCGCGCCCGGCCGCGGTGTGGCGCGTCGACGGTTCCTGCTGGACACCCGGCGCTACGAGTTGCGCAGCGGGCCGGCCCGGCACGTGTGCCGCGCCGAACTCTCCTCCGTTGTGTCCCGCTCTGCCCCGAGTACCTGATCAGAAAGGATCGCTATGCAATCTCCCCGCAGTCTTCATGTGCAGCGCCACGGCACGGGTCATCATCGCTACGTGAGTTACCTGTTGCGCACCCTGCTCGCGAGCCTGTCGGCGCTCGCCATGCTGGGCCTGCTGACCGCGTGCGGCGGCGGCACCTCCACCGACGCCGAACAGACCACGGCCGGTGCCGAGACGATCCCGGAGTCGGCGACCTATGTCGCCGACGCGACCGCCGCCGACGGCAAGAAGATGACCATCGGGATCGCGGTCGACGGCGACGACGTCGCCGCCTACGCCTGCAACGGCACCGACGACGAGGCCTGGTTCTTCGGCACCCGGCACGACGGCGCCATCGACATCACCGGCCGATTCCGCGACACCCTGCAGGCCAGGTTCGACGGCGGTCGGCTGTCCGGCGACCTGATGATGAACGGAATGGCGTACCGGTTCGAGGCCCTCCCGGTGACCGGGGACGCCGGTATCTACACCGCCGACCACGACGGGGTGCGCGCGACCTGGGTGGTCCGCGAGGACGGCTCGGCGGTCGGTGTCCAGTTCAGCCCCGCCACCGGGCAGAAGCTCGAGCAGTCCGACCTGCAGCGGCTCGCCGACGAAGAGTTCCGCGCCCAGGTCCGCAACAAGCGACGCCTGACCGCGGCGGCCCAGATCAACTTCCTGGCCGATCGCAGCGCGCGGTCGACCATCAACGGCGCCCCGGTGACGCCGACGCCGGTCGCCGGGACGTTCCGGCTGACCTGAGGTCGAGCCACCAAGGCTGTCGAAGACGTCATTTTCTTCAGGCAGAGTCAAAGCCTGGTCACGGTAGGGCGACGCCCGTAGCGTCGCCCTACCGTGACCAATTCCGTTTCGGCCCCGTCGCGTTCACTTCCCATCGCGACCAGACGCGGCAGTTCCGCGTCTTCTCGGCCCGGCGGTGACACGGGACATCCGCGGGGGCCCGGCCTGAACGGCGCGCACAGGCGCTACGACGAGGTGCTGCCGCGCCTCTCCCTCAACCGCACATAGGAGCGATATGTCCCCCGCGAAGTTCTTCTGGTTTCTGCCGACCAACGGCGACAGCCGCTCGATCGTCGGTGCCTCGCACGTGTCGACGCACCACGCGGTGCCCGACAACTATCGCGCGCCGACCCGGCGGTACCTCGCCGAGGTGGCCCGCGCCGCCGATCGGCTGGGGTACGAGGGCGTGCTGACCCCGACCGGAACGTGGTGCGAGGACGCGTGGTTGACCGCCTCGGCGCTGCTGGCCGAGACCGAGCGGCTGAAGTTCCTCGTCGCGTTCCGGCCCGGACTGGTGCCGCCGACGCTGGCCGCCCAGCAGACCGCGACCCTGCAGCGGTTCTCGGAGGGCCGGGTGTTGCTCAACGTCGTGTCCGGCGGCGACGACGTCGAGCAGCGCCGCTTCGGCGACTGGTTGGGCCACGACGAGCGCTACGCCCGCACCTCGGAGTTCCTGCACCTGATCAACAGGATCTGGCGTGAGGAGTCGGTCGATTTCGAGGGCACGTACTACAAGGTCGCCGACGCCCGGGTGTCGGAACCGCCGAACCCGTTGCCGCAGATCTATTTCGGCGGAAGCTCCGCGGCGGCGCTGCCGGTGGCCGCCGAGTACGTCGACGTCTATCTGACCTGGGGCGAGCCGCCCGCGGCCGCGGCCGCCAAGATCGACGAGGTCCGCAAGCTCGCCGAGGAGCGTGGCCGGAAGGTGCGGTTCGGTATCCGGTTGCACACCATCAGTCGCGACACCTCGGCGGCCGCGTGGGCGGTCGCCAACGCCCTGGTCGCCGAGCTGACCCCCGAACAGATCGCCAAAGCCACGGAGATGCACCGTAATTCGGAGTCAGAGGGCCAGCGCAGAATGACCGCGCTGCACGGCGGGCGCGTCGACCAGCTGGAGATCTACCCGAACCTGTGGGCCGGGGGCGGGCTGGTGCGCGGCGGTGCGGGCACCGCGTTGGTCGGCAGCCACGAGGAGGTCGCCAACCTGATCACCGAGTACCACTCGCTCGGCTTCGACGAGTTCATCCTCTCGGGCTACCCGCACCTGGAGGAGGCCTACTGGTTCGCCGAAGGCGTGCTGCCGGTCCTGCGGCGCAAGGGCGTGGCCTGATCTGGGCGGTTCCCTACGCGCCGCTGCGGCCGGGCCGGTAGAAGCTAGAGGTGTGGACGCCTGGTTCGAACGCAGCCCGTTCGTCGGATTCGCACCGTGGATCATCTTCTGGGTGGTCGCCGACGGCCCCAGCACGTGGATGTTCGGCGCGATGTGCGCGGTGCTTGCGGCGCTGATCCTCGGGGTGTCGGCCAGCCAGGGCGGGCCGCGACTGCTGGAGATCGTGACGATCGTGTTCTTCATCGGCGTCACCGTGGCCGGGATGATCGTGGGCGCCGCCGACCGCGACTGGATGGACACCTACGCCACCACGCTGTCGGCCGGTGTGCTGGCGGTGATGGCGCTGGTGTCACTGGCGTTCGTGCCGTTCACCGCGCAATACGCCCCGGCCGGTGTGCCGCGCCACGGCTGGGAGAAGGAGGCGTTCCGGCGGACCAACCAGGTGCTCACGCTGATGTGGGCGCTGGTGTTCGCGCTGATCGCCGTGCTCGGCTACGTCGCGGTGGCCGCGCCGGTCACGGTGCACTGGACCAAGGCGGTGATCCCCGCGGTGGTCATCGTCGGCGCGGTCGGGATGACGCGGATCTATCCGGACCGGGCCCGCGAGAACGCCCGCAGGCTCAGCACCTGAACATCTCGCCGATCATCGGCGGGGCGCTGACCGGCTGCAGACAGCCGAACGTTTCGACGCCCGCGTCGCTGTATTTCACCGCGGTCTGCGCGGACTCGTTGGCGCAGAACAAGCCGGCCGGGTCGGAGCGGCAGCGGAAGTCGCCGAACGCCAGCACCTGACCGTAGGGCAGTTGCGGCCCGAAGCCCGCGGTGAACGGACCGGGGTCGCCGTGCACGGAGCCGACGGCCACCGACGAGCCGTCGTAGTCGACCCAGCCGCCCTTCCATTCGCCGTAGGCGTCCTGTGGTCGCGGCGGCGGGTTGAGCAGGTCCACCAGGCAGGCCAGTGCGCCCGCGCGGTGTGTGGCGTCGGTGATGCACCTGGTCTTGCCCGACGGTGTCGAGAACGCCACGTCGGCACCGAGATCTGTGGTGGTGCCGTCGCGCGTCGCCACGTGGAACTCGGCGGAGTCGGCGGTGGCGCCGTCGTCGATCCAGGCGATGACCGACGCGATCGGAGTGCCGGGGGCCGGTGGTTCGTCGGGTACCGCGGTGGCTGAGGTGGTCGAGGTGGGCGACGCCGAACCGCTCGCGGGCGGGATCGGGGTGATCCGTTCGGCTTCCCCGTCCACCGCCTGCGAACATCCCGCTACCAGCAAAGAAGCGGCGAGCAGTCCAGCGAGTCGCATACCGGCCAGGCTAGCGGTCGGGCCCGGCGATCCCGTCGAGGCGCGACGATGCGCGCCGATTCGATACCGTCGGGTGATGCACGAACGCACCGTCCGCGCAACCATCGCCTCCGGCACGATCGAGGGGTTCACCCGCGACGGCGTCAACCGCTGGCGGGCGATCCCGTACGCGCGCCCACCCGTCGGGCCGCTGCGGCTGCGCGCCCCGCAACCGGTGCAACCGTGGCGCGGGGTGCGGTACTGCCACAGCGTCGGGCACTGCGCGCCGCAGGAGCGCAGGTACACGATCCTCGGTCCCGGCCGCTACCAGCCGATGAGCGAGGACTGCCTGACGCTCAACGTGGTCGCCCCGGAGGCGCCGACCGGCAGCAAGCTGCCGGTCATGTTCTTCATCCACGGCGGCGGCTACTTCATGGGCTCGTCGGCGACGCCGATCTACGACGGCGCGGCGCTGGCCCGCCGCGGGTGTGTGTACGTCTCGGTGAACTACCGGCTCGGGCCGCTGGGCTGTCTGGACCTGACGTCGCTGTCGGGACCGGAGCACACCTTCGACGACAACCTGTACCTGCGCGACCTGGTGATGGCGCTGCGCTGGGTGCGCGAGAACATCGAGGTGTTCGGCGGCGACCCCGCCAACGTGACCATCTTCGGCGAGAGCGCCGGTGCGCACGCGGTGGCCACGCTGCTGGCCGTCCCCGAGGCCGAAGGCCTGTTCGCGCAGGCGATCTCGGAGAGCCCGGCCGCGGGCATGGTGCGCACCCCGGAAGTGGCGGAAGAGTACGCGTCCCGGTTCGCCGCGCTGCTCGGCGCCGACGAGAACACCGGCGCGCAGGCCGTCATGGCGGCCCGGCCCGCCCAACTGGTGGAGGCGTTTCACCGGCTGCTCGTCGCGGGTCAGCGCGACATGCTCGGCGCGTTCGCCGCGGGGCCCACCAGCGGCACCGAGTACCTGCCGGTCGACCCGGTGGAGGCGATGCGCGACGGTAAGGCGCACCGAGTGCCGCTGATCGTCGGCTCGAACGCTGAGGAGGCCAAGCTGTTCGGCCGCTTCCTCAAGCTGCTGCCGATGACCGAGCCGATGATCGAACGGCTGCTCGCCGAGGTCGATCCCGCTGAGCGGGAACGGATCACGGCCGCCTATCCGGGCTACCCCAAGCCGGCGGCGTGCATCCAGTTCGGCGGGGACTTCGCGTTCGGTTCGGCGGTCTGGCAGATCGCCGAGGCGCACAGCAGGCACGTGCCCACCTACGTGTACCGCTTCGACTACGCGCCGCGCACGCTGCGGTGGTCGGGGCTGGGGGCCACGCACGCGACCGAACTGCTCGCGGTGTTCGACGTGTACCGCACCGGGTTTGGCAGGCTGATCACCGCCGCCGCCGACCGCCGGTCGGCGCTGAAGGTCAGCGACGATGTGCAGACTCGCTGGCATTCGTTCGCGCGCACCGGCACCCCCGGCGACGACTGGCCGACGTACACCGACCCCGACCGTGCGGTGCGGGTGATCGACCGGCGCCCGCGCATCGAATACGACCCCGACGCCGAGCGCCGCCGCGCGTGGGAGGGCTTTTCGCTCATCAACCGGTGAGGCTGCTAAACCTCTGCGCGCCACCGCGAGAGTGTGGTTGCGTAGCGGCGTGGCACATCCTCTCGACCCGCTCAGCGGCGACGAGTTCACGGCAGTCGCGGCAGTGCTGGCGCGCGAGCACGGCGTCGGCGACGGCTGGCGGTACGCGTCGATCGAACTGATCGAACCGGACAAGGACGCGCTGCGCGCGTTCGAGGACACCGGGACCCGGCCACCCCGTCGGGTCGCGGTGATCTGTTTCAACCGGGCCGACAACGCCACCCACAAGGCGGCGGTCTCGCTCACCGACGACCGCGTCGAGTCGTTCGAGCACGTGCCGGGTGTGCAGGCCAACTTCACCGTCGACGAGTTCGTCGAGTGCGACCAGTTGCTGCGGTCGCATCCCGACGTGGTGCGCGCCCTGGCTCGCCGCGGCATCGCGGATATGGACCTGGTGTTCTTCGACACCTGGACCTACGGCCACGCGGTGGCGCCGCCGGAGTTCCGCGATCGCCGGTTGGGCTGGTCGGACACCTGGGTCAAGGACGGGCCCGGCATGAACCCGTACGCGCATCCGGTCAGCGGGCTGCACTGCGTGATCGACTTGAACGCGATGGAACTGCTGCGGATCGAGGACAGCGGTCCGTTCGCCGAGGGCGTCGATCCGCCGAACGTCATGGGTGAGTATGTGCCCCAACACATCCCGCAGCACATCCGGGCCGCTTCTCGGCGCGAACCGCTCAAACCCTTGCACATCGAACAGCCCGAGGGTCCGTCGTTCACCCTCGACGGCAACCTGCTGCGGTGGCAGAACTGGTCGCTGCGGATCGGGTTCAACCACCGCGAGGGCATGACCCTGCACACCATCCGCTACCGCGACGGCGACCGCGAACGCTCGGTGGCACACCGCATCTCACTGGCCGAGATGATCGTGCCGTACCGCGACCCGTCGCCCGACCACTACCGGCGCACCGCGTTCGACATCGGCGAGTGGGGCCTGGGGTTCATGACGACGTCGCTGGAGCTCGGCTGCGACTGTCTCGGCGAGATCCGCTATCTCGACGCCGTGCTGCACAACAGCCGCGGCGAGCCGTACACCATCCGCAACGCGATCTGCATCCACGAGGAAGACAACGCGGTGCTGTGGAAGCACGTCGACCACGACGCCGGCGCCGAGGTGCGCCGGATGCGGCGGCTCACGGTGTCGTTCCACGTCACCGTCGCCAACTACGAGTACCTGGTGTACTGGCGGTTCTACCAGGACGGCAACATCGAGTGCGAGATCCGCGCCACCGGCATCATGGTGACCACACCGCTGGCCCCGGGGCAGCCGCACCCCAACGGCACCCTGGTCGACGAACGCACCTATGCGCCGTACCACCAGCACTTCCTGGTGGCCCGGCTCGACATGGACATCGACGGCACCGACAACACGGTGTGCATGACCGAGTCGCACGCCGAGCCGATCGGGCCGGACAACCCCTACGGGTTGTCGCTGGTGACCCGCACCGTGCCGCTGCGCACCGAGAGCCAGGGCAAGCAGGACGTCAACTTCGCCACCCAGCGGGCGTGGAAGGTGGTGAACCCCAACGTCGTCAACGGCCTGGGCACCCACCCGGGCTACAAGCTGGTGCCCAGCGGGGCGATTCCGCCGATGTTCGATCCGGACTCACCGGTGGTCGAACGCGCGAACGTCATCATGCACACGTTGTGGGTGACCCCGTACCATCCCGACGAGCGTTGGCCGGCAGGCGAATTCGTCAACCAGTCGGTGCGTGACACCGGGTTGGCGCAGTGGACGCTGGCCAACCGGTCCATCGAGAACACCGACGTGGTGCTGTGGTACGTCTTCGGCATCCACCACATCACCCGGCCCGAGGACTGGCCGGTGATGCCGGTGGACGTGGTGTCGTTCTGGCTGAAACCGTTCGGGTTCTTCGACCGCAACCCGGCACTGGACGTGGTGGGAACCCCACCTGACACGTGTCATACGCTGTCGACCAGTGCACACCACTGAGATCATCGAGAGGCCGTCGGAGCTGACGGCTGACTGGCTGTCCTCGGCGCTCGGCGCCACCGTCACCGATTTCACCTACGAGCGGATCGGCACCGGCCAGATGAGCGAGTGCTACCGCGTTACGCTCACCCGCGCCGACTCCGCCGCGCCGCCGTCGGTCGTGCTCAAGGTGGCCGCCACCGACCCGACGAGCAGGCAGACCGGCCTGTCGCTGGGGCTCTACGAACGCGAGGTGCGGTTCTACACCGACATCGCGCCCGGTCTGGCCGGCGGGCCGGTCGCGCCGTGCTACCGCGCCGGGTTCGACCTCGAGACCGGCGCGTTCCACCTGTTGCTCGGCGACGCGGGCCCGGCGGAGGTGGGCGACGAGATCCGGGGTGCGACAGCCGAGCAGGCGATGCTGGCGCTGCGGGAACTGGGCCGGCTGCACGGACCGCTGCTGGGCGACACCGCGCTGGCGGGTGCCGACTGGCTGAACCGCGAGGCGCCGATGAACCAGGCGCTGCTCGCCCAGCTGTGGGCGGGGTTCGTCGACCGCTACGGCGAGCAGATCGACCCCACGCACCGCACGGTGTGCGAACGGCTGGTCGCGAGCTTCGACGCCTACCTGGAAGCCGAGGCGGCGCCGGAACGCCCGCACGGCCTGGTGCACGGCGACTACCGGCTGGACAACATGCTGTTCGGCCGGCCGGGCGCGGACCGGCCGCTGACGGTGGTCGACTGGCAGACGGTGGTGTGGGGTCCGGCGCTGACCGATGTCGCCTACTTCATCGGGTGCGCGCTGCCCGACGACGTGCGTCGCGAGCACTACGACGCGCTGCTGCGCACCTACCACGAGGCGCTGGGGCCGGAGGCGCCGCTCGGCCTCGATGACGTGCGCGAGGGCGTGCGCAGGCAGAGCTTCTTCGGCGTGACGATGGCGATCGTGTCGTCGATGCTGGTGGTGCGCACCGAGCGCGGCGACGAGATGTTCATGACGATGCTGCGCCGCCACGCCGGCCATGTGCTCGACGTGAACGCGCTCGACGTGCTGCCGACGCCGGTCGCGCCGGAACCGCTGACCCCGGGGCCGGCCGATGAGGACGCCCACCCGCACGGCGACGAGCCGCTGTGGAGTGAGAGCTGGTACTTCGACTTCGCCGACCCCGCGCAGGGCATCGGCGGCTGGGTGCGGCTGGGGCTGATGCCCAACGAGCGCACGAAGTGGATCAACGCGCTGGTGTGCGGCCCGGACATGCCGACGGTGGCGCTCAACGACTTCCACGACACCGGGACGATCGAGTTGACACTCGACCCGATCGAACCGCTGCGCACCTACACCGTCACGGTGCGGGGCGCCGGGCAGGCCTACGGCGACCCGGCGGCCCTGTTGCGCGGGGAAGCCGGTCGGCCCGCCGAGCTGACGATGCGGTTGACCTGGACGACGGCGGGCACCGCGTACCAGTACCGGATCACACCGCGCTACGAGATCCCCTGCACGGTGTCGGGCAGCGTGACCGTCGACGGGCGGGAGTACCCGATCGACGGCGTGCCGGGTCAGCGCGACCACTCGTGGGGGGTGCGCGACTGGTGGTCGATGGACTGGGTGTGGAGCGCGCTGCACCTCGACGACGGCACCCGCATCCACGGCGTGGACATCCGGATTCCCGGCATGGGCCCGATCGGCATCGGATACCTGCAGCCACCGGACGGCCGGCTGGTCGAACTGCAGGGCGTGACGGCCCGAGAGACGTTCGGCGACAACGACTTACCGAAGGCCACCGAGTTGACGTTGACCCCCGGCGACCTGACGGTCACCACCGTCGAGATCCGCGGTCACGCGCCCGTGCTGCTGACCTCGCCGGAGGGCAGGATCAGCCACTTCCCGCGGGCCTGGGCCACGGTGCGCACCGCCGACGGCCGCGAGGGCATCGGCTGGCTGGAGTGGAACCGCAACCGATCCTGGTAGGAAGGCCGCTCTAACGGGTTGATTACTCGCAGTATTTGCGAGCGATCAACCCCTTAAGCCGCTCAGCGCGGCGCGTACATGATGATCGCGACGCCGAGCAGGCTGACGATCGCGCCCGCGACGTCCCACCGGTCGGGCCGGAAGCCGTCGGCGACCATGCCCCACACCAGCGAACCGGCGATGAACACCCCGCCGTAGGCGGCCAGCACGCGGCCGAAGTGCGGGTCCGGCTGGAAGGCGGCGACGAATCCGTAGGCGCCCAGGGCGATCACCCCGGCGCCCACCCACAGCCAGCCGCGGTGTTCGCGCACGCCCTGCCAGACCAGCCACGCCCCGCCGATCTCAAGCAGCGCGGCCAGCACGAACAACGCGATCGACTTCAGCACCGTCACGCCTGCCAGCGTGCCGTGTGCGGGCGCGAAATGCCGACTATGCGCGGCGTGTCGGGTGCCGTCAGGTCAGATGCGCACTGTCGTCGTCGAGATCGTCGCGGCTCAGGCCCATCGGCGTGGCGGCCGGAACGTCACCGCCGGCCACCACCTTTCGGGTGATCGGGGTGAGGCTGGCGAACAACCGCTCGACCTCGTCGTCGTCGAGCGCGTCGAGCGCCGACAGCGCCAGCGCGTCGGTGGCGTCCTCGATGCGCTGCTTGAGCTCGCGGCCGGCCTCGGTGAGCCGGTCCTCGGGGTCGAGCAGTCCGCGGTCCACCAGACCGGCCCGCACCCGGGCCCATTCGTCGTCGTCGTAGTCGCGGCTGCGCATGATGAACTCCTTGGGCACCCGCCCGGCCGCGGTGTGCAGCAGGTTGGACTCCCGCCCCGAGATGCCGTGGGTGGCCAGCAGCGCCACATGCGCGTCACCGCGCTGTTCGCGCAGCAGGGTGACCGCGTGCCAGAGCTTGGCCACCGGTTCGTCGGGCCAGTCCAGGGCCGCGTTAGCGGCGAACAGCGGCCTGGCGTCCAACGGCGCGCGGCGGGCGGCCTTGGCGGCCAGCTCGGCCGCGGTTTCCACGCGGTCGTCATGCCCGACGCCGTAGCGGCGCAGGGCTTCGACCGCCGAGGACAGCCGCGCCCGCAGCGCATCCTCGGGGG
>ENA-UOVV01001151-UOVV01001151.1-compost-metagenome-genome-assembly--contig:-NODE-1151-length-22169-cov-15.952700_pt1 | contig 22169 bp, 18 predicted proteins | sample MGYA00238155_ERZ761577 | MGnify/ENA primary metagenome ERZ761577 (study PRJEB28898, sample SAMN06268775) | compost metagenome | isolation source: Emeryville, CA | place: USA:Emeryville, CA | collected...
GACTACGACCGCGAGAAGCTGCAGGAGCGGCTGGCCAAGCTGGCCGGCGGCGTTGCCGTCATCCGCGTCGGCGGTGCGACCGAGGTCGAGGTCAAGGAGAAGAAGGACCGCGTCGACGACGCCCTCAACGCGACCCGCGCGGCCGTCGAGGAAGGCATCGTTGCGGGCGGCGGCGTTGCGCTGCTGCGCGCGTCTGCCGCGATCAAGTCGGCCGGCGCCAATGCCGACCAGGCGGCGGGCATCGCCATCGTGCGCCGCGCTCTGCAGGCTCCGGCCCGCCAGATCGCGTCCAATGCCGGCGCCGAGGCGTCGATCATCGTCGGCAAGATCCTCGAGAACAAGAGCGCGACCTACGGCTACAACGCCGCCAACGACGAGTACGGCGACCTGATCGCGCTCGGCATCGTCGATCCGGTGAAGGTCGTGCGCACCGCGCTGCAGGACGCCGCTTCGGTTGCCGGCCTGCTGGTCACCACCGAGGCCATGATCGCCGAGGCGCCGAAGAAGGAATCGGCGGCTCCGGCGATGCCGGGCGGCGGCATGGGTGGCATGGGCGGCATGGACTTCTAGGAAGTCCATAAAGCACGCCCATGATCGGAAAGATGCCCAGGCCCGCGAGCGGGCCTGGGTGGCGGCATGGACTTCTAGGAAGTCCATAAAGCACGCCCATGATCGGAAAGATGCCCAGGCCCGCGAGCGGGCCTGGGTGGCGGCATGGACTTCCAGGAAGTCCGGCCTGTCTGGAATGCGAGGGGCGGCAGCAATGCCGCCCCTTTTTGGCCGCGCCGCTCCTTGCGGCTCGCCGCTCGAACAGAATGGCATGGCGGATGCGGTCGAATGTGCCTCTCATCGTCCAACCTGGATCCGGAAGCGGCCGAGCGTCCCAGATGGGGGAGATGGTCCTCGCTCATGCGCAATCTGCGCATCGGCCCACGACTGGCAAGGACCGGCCAGCGCCCGCCCCCCGCGCCACATCAAGCAGGCCGCCTTCGGCCGGAACAAACGGACATGGCGCGGAGAGGCGATGGCGACGGAAGATTTTTTTCGGGTAAGCGGAACCTTTCGCCGTGCCGCTTGTTATTCCGTTGTCCAAGGCAGTTCAAAAGACAGCCGCGGACAAAAGCGCCTCCAGCACTGTCAAAGGTGTTGGAGGCGTCTTGCATTCGGCGCCTGGTGCGGCCGGCGCGCCCGGCAACGATGTTGCTTTTTCCCTTGCCAGCCAGCCTGTTTGCGGGTGTCTTGCAACCCGTTCGCGGCCTTCCGTGTTTTTGCGACAGGCGAACTGGCTCCCGGAGCGTTTCCAGAATAAGCGGACACCACCTGTTCGGCCCGGAAACGCGATGAACCAAGCACCTGGAGCGTTCGTCTTTCTGAGGCCATCGGAGAGCGGATGTCTGAGTTCCTCCTGTTCGCCCTTGTCGGCTTTTTCGCGCAGATCGTCGATGGCGCGCTCGGTATGGCCTACGGCGTGATCTCGTCCACGGTCCTGCTAGCCTTCGGCGTCCCGCCGGCCCATGCGTCGGCTTCGGTGCACGCCGCCGAGATATTCACGACCGCCGCCTCCGGCTCGGCGCATCTCTATCATCGCAACATCGAATGGAAGCTGTTCGCCCGGCTCGTGCCCTTCGGCATCGCCGGCGGCTGCCTTGGCGCCTATGTGCTGACTTCCTTCGACGGCGACATGGTCAAGCCCTATGTGACCGCCTATCTGGCGGTCGTCGGCGCATGGCTTTTGTTCCGATCGTTCCGCAAGATCCCCCGGAATGCGGTGCCCGCGGGAATCGTCGCGCCGCTCGGGGCGGCGGGCGGCTTCCTCGATGCCGCCGGCGGCGGCGGTTGGGGCCCGATGGTCTCCACCGGCCTGCTCGGTGCGGGCGGCCAGCCCCGCTACGTCATCGGCACGGTCAACGCCGCCGAGTTCCTGATCACCGTTTCGGTGTCGATCGCCTTCGTCGCGGCGCTGCTCACCGGCCACTGGGAAGACGCCGGCGACCTGACCGGCCACTTCACCGCGGTCGCGGGCCTCATCGTCGGCGGCGTCCTCGCCGCGCCCCTTGCGGGCTATGTCGTCAAGTCGCTCAGGGAGCGCACGCTCCTGCGCGCCGTGGGCATCCTGATCGTGTCGCTGGCGGTCTACCAGACACTTGCGCTGACGGGCGTGATGTGACGGCGCCGGGGCGGCCTGAAGGCGGCGCCGTGACCCGGCAGGGCGGCGGATGATGGTCGACGGACTGCCCGCTCTCGCCGCCCTTGCCGTTTCGGCCTTCACCTCCGCGACGATCCTGCCCGGCACGTCGGAGGCGGCGCTGCTCGCCCTGGTGCTGGCGGAGGCGGCGCCCGTCTGGCTCTTGTTGCTGGTGGCGAGCGCCGCCAACGTCGCCGGCTCCGCGGTCAACTGGACGCTGGGCCGTTGGGCAGCGCACCTGCGCGGCACGCGCTGGCTCCCGGACGGCGACGGCCTTCGCCGCGCCGAACGCTGGTTCCGGCGCTGGGGCAAGTGGTCGCTGCTGGCCTCGTGGGTGCCGGTGATCGGCGACCCGCTGACGCTCGTGGCAGGGCTGCTGCGGGTGCGCTTCGGCGTCTTCGTCCTGCTCGTCGCGGTGGCGAAGACGGCGCGCTATGCCGCCATCGTCGCTCTGGCCGCCTGAGCGCGGGTGCTCAGGCGGTAGGTTCTTCGGCCGGCTTCGCCGCCGTGGCGCCGCGCGGCGGCGCGGTCCGCTCGGGGATCAGGCCCCGCGGCGCGAAGCGCAGCACCAGCAGCAGGATGAGCCCCATGAGGAACAGCCGCATGTGCGGTGCGGCGTCGAGCAGCCGCACCCGCAGCACGCTCGACGGGTCGAGCCCCGCCGTCAGCGCGTTCATCAGCCAGACGCCTGCCGGCTCCGCCTCGACCCAGACGAACCAGATCAGGAAGCCGCCGATCACCGCGCCCCAATTGTTGCCCGAGCCGCCGACGATGACCATCACCCAGATCAGGAAGGTGTAGCGCAGCGGATTGTAGGTCCCCGGGGTCAACTGGCCGTCGAGCGTGGTCAGCATCGCGCCGGCGAGCCCCACCACGGCCGAGCCGAGGATGAAGACCTGCATGTGGCGGCGGGTGACGTTCTTGCCCATGGCCTCGGCTGCGTCGCGATTGTCGCGGATCGCGCGCATCATCCGCCCCCAGGGCGAGTTGAGGGCCTTTTCGGCGAACCACATCAGGATCGCCAGCACGACCGTGAACAACAGCGCGTAGCAGATCTTGACGAAGATCGAGGAGAAGATCACCGGGTTGGCGTCGAGCCAGGAGGACAGGTCGAGGAACCACGACGTCCGCTGCAGGTCGATCTCGATGGGCACCGGCCGCGGCAGGCCGGTGACGTTCTTGACGCCGCGGCTAAGCCAGTCCTCGTTCTTGATCATCGCGATGATGATTTCGGCGATGCCCAGCGTGGCGATCGCCAGATAGTCGGCCCGCAGCCCGAGCGTGACCCTGCCGACCAGCCAGGCCGCAGCCGCCGCGAGCAGCCCGCCGACCACCCACGACAGCAGGATGGGCAGGCCGAGCCCGCCGAGATAGCCGGTCTGCGCCGGGTTGAAGCGCTCGATGGCGTCGACGGCCGAATCGAAGGTCGCCCGGATGACGAAATAGCCGATCACGCCGGCCACCAGCATCGCCGGCATGCGCCAGGGCCGCTTTATGTAGCGGCCCGCCGCCCAGACGGCGGCGACGGTAACGACGAGGGCTATCAGCGACAGCCCGATGCCGGCGCCGCCGGCCGCCCATGCGCCGGCCACCGGCGGCATCGACACCAGCACCGTCGCCAGCCCGCCGAGCGCGGCGAAGCCGACGATGCCGACATTGAACAGGCCGGCATAGCCCCACTGGATGTTGACCCCGATCGACATGATCGCCGACAGCAGGCACAGGTTGAGCAACTGAAGCGCCACGTTCCAGCTCTGGAACAGGCCGACCACCACGATCAGCAGGCCCATCACGCCGTAGAGGAAGATGCCGCGCGTGCCCATTACAGAAGCCTCCCGCGGAAGATGCCCGTCGGCCGGATCAGAAGCACGATGACCATGATGACGAACGACACGGCGAATTTGTATTCGGTCGAAAGCAGCTGCACGAGGGTTTCCGGCGCGAAGCCGAGATAATCGAGGACGCGCTTGAGCGGATAGGTCAGCAGGATTTCCGAAAACGCGATGACGAAGCCGCCGGCGATCGCGCCGAAGGGCTGGCCGATGCCGCCGACGATCGCCGCCGCGAAGATCGGCAGCAGGAGCTGGAAATAGGTGAACGGCTTGAAGCTCTTGTCCAGCCCGTAAAGCGTTCCGGCGATGGTGGCGAGGCAGGCCGCGATGATCCAGGTGACGACGACCACGCGCTCCGGATTGATGCCCGAAAGCAGCGCCAGGTCCTCATTGTCGGAATAGGCGCGCATCGCCTTGCCCATCCGCGTCTTCTGCAGGAACCAGAACAGCCATGCCACGACGACGATCGCCACGACGAGGGTGATCACCACCGGCACGCGGATCGTCAGCGCCTCGGACAGCCCGGTCATCTCGCGCCAGCCGCGCGCATCGATCAGGAAGCGGGTGCCGTCCGCGAAGCGCTGGTCGTCGGGGCCGATGACGAGGCGCACGATGCCGTTGAGCATGAACATCACGCCCACCGAGGCCATCACGACGACGATGCTGGCGACCTTGCGCACGCGGTAGAACCTGAACACCGCGCGGTCGGCGGCGAGCGAGAACAGGACCGCGCCCGCCATGCCGACCGGCAGCGCCAGGAGCGCGGTCGGCAGCGGCCCGAGGCCGATCCCCAGCGACTGCAGCCACCAGGTGACGAGGATGGTGATCATCGTGCCGAACGCCATCAGGTCGCCATGGGCGAAATTGGCGAAGCGCAGGATGCTGTAGACGAGCGTGACGCCGAGCGCGCCGAGCGCGAGCTGGGCGCCGTAGGCGAGCCCCGGCACCAGCACGAAGTTGGAGAACAGGACCAGCGCGTTGAGGAGGTCCATCAGAAGCTCCTCCCTTTGGCGCAGGAACGGGGCGGGGGCGGGAGCAGGGATGTTTCCGCGATCATCTCAGCCCCCCAGGAACGAGGCGCGGACCTCGGCATTGGCAAGCAGCGCCTGCCCGGTGTCGGTATAGCGGTTGCTGCCCTGCACCAGCACGTAGCCGCGGTCGGCGATGTTGAGCGCCTGGCGCGCATTCTGCTCGACCATCAGGATGGCGATGCCGGTGGCCGCGACCTCGATGATGCGGTCGAACAGCTCGTCCATGACGATCGGCGAAACGCCTGCCGTCGGCTCGTCGAGCATCAGCACGGACGGCTTCGTCATCAGCGCGCGTCCCACCGCCACCTGCTGGCGCTGGCCGCCCGACAGCTCGCCCGCCGGCTGGCGTCGCTTCTCCTTGAGGACGGGAAACAGGTCGAACACCTGCTCCATCGTCCCGGAGAGGTCGTCGTCGCGGATATAGCCGCCCATCTCCAGGTTTTCCTGGACCGTCATCGTGGTGAAGACGTTGTTCGTCTGCGGTACGAACCCCATCCCGGCCTTCACCCGATCCTGCGGCGACAGGCCGGTGATGTCGCGGCCGTCGAGCGTCACCCGCCCTTCGCGCAGCTTCAGCATGCCGAACATCGCCTTCATGGCGGTCGACTTGCCGGCGCCGTTGGGGCCGACGATGACGGCGATCTGGCCCTTGTCCACCGCGATGTCGCAGCCGTGAAGGATGTCGGCGCCGCCATAGCCGCAGGTCATGTTCTCGCCGGCGAGAAAGCTCATGCCGGTGCCTCCGCGCGCGCCGGGCGGTTCTTCAGGCCGCGCCCGAGATAGGCTTCGATCACCTGCTCGTTGGTGCGCACCTCGTCGGGAGAGCCGCGGAACAGCAGCTTGCCTTCGGCCATCACGATCACCGGGTCGCACAGCCGGGCGATGAAATCCATGTCGTGCTCGATGACGCAGAACGTGTAGCCGCGCTCGCGGTTGAGGCGCAGGATGGCGTCGGCGATGGTCTTCAGCAATGTACGGTTGACGCCCGCGCCGACCTCGTCGAGGAAGACGACCTTGGCGTCGACCATCATGGTTCGGCCGAGCTCGAGCAGCTTCTTCTGGCCGCCCGAGAGGTTGCCGGCAAGCTCTTCGGCGACGTGACCGATCTGCAGGAAGTCGATCACCTCGTCGGCGCGCCGGCGCACTTCGTCCTCGCGGGCCCGCACGCGACTGGGCTGCGTCCATACGGAGACGAGCGATTCTCCCGGCTGGTCGGCCGGCACCATCATCAGGTTCTCGCGGACGGTCAGCGTGGAGAACTCGTGCGCGATCTGGAAAGTGCGCAAAAGCCCCTTGGCGAACAGTTCGTGAGGAGGCAGGCCGGTGACGTCCTCGCCATCGAGCCACACTCTGCCCGAACTCGGCCTGTAATGGCCGGCGATCACGTTGAACAGGGTGCTTTTCCCGGCGCCGTTAGGTCCGATCAGCCCGGTGATTGAGCCCTTCTCGATCTCGATGCTGACGCCGTCGACTGCCCTTATCCCCCCGAAATGCATGTGCAGATCGTCTACACGTATCATCCGGTTCCCCATGTGCGTGGATGGCCCGGCCTTCTGCGGGCCGGGCCATCCCGTTCAGTCCACGTTCAGTGGAACTTGACGGTCTCGTACTTGCCGTCCTTGACGACGTATTCGCGATAGGTGCCGGCGGCCTCTCCGGGGCCGATCAGCTCGACATTGGTGGCCCCGACATAGTCGATGTCGCCGCCGTCCTTGAGGATCTGCAGGCCCTTGGCGAGCTCGCCGGCGAGGATCTTCTCGCCCGGAGCGTTGGCGATGTCGAGGACCGCGTCGCGGATCGCGGTGCGGTCGGCCGAGCCGGCCTTCTGGATGGCGAGCGCGATCAGCGCGCCGGCATCGTAGCTTTCACCGGTGTAGGAGGAGGACGGATCGATGTCGGCGCCCTTCGCCACTTCGATGAACTTGTCCATGCCTTCGCCCTCGGCGCCCGGGATGACGCCGATGGTGCCTTCCAGATCGGCGCCGATGGCGTCGATCAGGCTCTGGCCGTACATGCCGTCACCGAGCGCGAACCGCTCGAATGCGCCGGACTCGACGGCGGAGCGGATGATGCCGACGCCGCCCTGGTCGACATAGCCGAGCACGACGAGCAACTCGCCGCCGGCCGCCTGCAGCGCGGCCACCTCGGCCGAATAGTCGCCCTTGCCGTCCTCATGCGGGGCGCTGAGCGTCACGGTGCCGCCGGCCGCCGTGAACGCGGCGCTGAAGCTGTCGGAGAAGCCCTTGCCGTAGTCATTGTTGGTGTAGGTGACCGCCACCGACTTCACGCCCTGGCCGGTAAGCACGTCGGTCAGCACCTGGCCCTGGCGGGCATCCGACGGCGACGTGCGGAAGAAGAAGCCCTTGTCGTCGATGTCCGTCAGCGCCGGCGAGGTCGCCGACGGCGAGATCATCACGACGCCGTTCGGCACCGCGACGTTGTTCAGCACGGCGATGGTCACGCCCGAGCAGTCGGCGCCCATGATCGCCGCGACGTTGTCCGCCGTCACCAGCCGCTCGCCCGCCGCGGTGGCGGCAGAGCTGTCGATGCAGGTCGAATCGACGCGGACCGGCACCAGCGTGTGGTCCATGAGGCCGCTGTCGTTGACCTCCTTCCAGGCGAGCTCGGCGCTGGCGGCCATGCCCGGCGTGATGGATTCCAGCGGGCCCGTGAAGCCCAGAATGATCCCGACCTTGACGTCGTCGGCGGCGGCGGCGCCGGCCGCGAAGACAAAGGCTCCGGCAGCCGAGGCCGCCAGGATGTTGCGGATCGCAGAACGCATGATTTGACTCTCCCTGTTGCCCATTTTCTCGATATGCCCCGCCTCCCGGCAGGGTTTCGGAGGAAAACGCGATACTCGTCTTGCCCAAGCCATTTGTAAAGCGCAAGCGCTTCATCCGAAAGTTTGGACGGCCCGGCGCCGCGTTGCCACCGGCGCTGCGATGGGCCATATGAGCGCCGGGAGAAATGACGCGATGACAGCCACACGCACAGAGACAGACACATTCGGCCCGATCGAGGTCGCCAGCGACCGTTACTGGGGCGCGCAGGCCCAGCGCTCGCTCGGCAATTTCCGGATCGGCTGGGAGAAGCAGCCGCTGCCGATCGTCAGGGCGCTGGGCGTGGTCAAGCGGGCGGCCGCGGAGACCAACATGGAGCTCGGCAGGCTCGACCCGGCGCTCGGCAAGGCGATCGTCGCCGCTGCGCAGGAGGTCATCGAGGGCAAGCTGAACGATCATTTCCCGCTCGTCGTCTGGCAGACGGGCTCCGGCACGCAGTCCAACATGAATGCCAACGAGGTCATCTCGAACCGGGCGATCGAGATGCTGGGCGGGCAGATGGGCTCCAAGAAGCCGGTGCATCCCAACGACCACGTCAATATGAGCCAGTCGTCGAACGACACCTATCCGACGGCCATGCACGTGGCCTGCTCGGTCGAGATCGTCGAGCGGCTGCTGCCGGCGCTCAAGAAGCTGCATGGCGCGCTCGACGCCAAGGCGAAGGCGTGGACGCACATCGTCAAGATCGGCCGCACCCATACCCAGGACGCCACCCCGCTGACGCTCGGCCAGGAGTTTTCCGGCTACGCCGCGCAGGTCGGGAACGGGATTGCCCGCATCGAGCAGACCCTGCCGGGGCTGATGCAGCTTGCCCAGGGCGGCACGGCGGTGGGAACCGGGCTCAACGCGCCGGTCGGATTCGCCGAGAAGGTGGCGGCGCGGATCGCCGCGCTGACCGGCCTGCCGTTCACCTCGGCGCCCAACAAGTTCGAGGCGCTGGCCGCGCACGACGCGATGGTGTTTTCCCACGGCGCGATCAACACGGTCGCCGCCTCGCTGTTCAAGATCGCCAACGACATCCGCTTTCTCGGCTCCGGCCCGCGCTCGGGCCTCGGCGAGCTGGCGCTGCCGGAGAACGAGCCGGGCTCCTCGATCATGCCGGGCAAGGTCAATCCCACGCAGTGCGAGGCGATGACGCAGGTCTGCGTGCAGGTGTTCGGCAACCATGCCGCGCTCACCTTCGCCGGCAGCCAGGGCCATTTCGAGCTGAACGTGTTCAACCCCGTGATGGCCTACAATTTCCTCCAGTCGGTGCGACTGATGGCGGATGCCGCCGTCTCCTTCACCGACAATTGCGTCGTCGGCATCGAGCCGCGCGAGGACAATATCAAGGCGGCCCTGGAGCGGTCGCTGATGCTGGTCACCGCGCTGGCGCCGACCATCGGTTACGACGCGGCGGCGAAGATCGCCAAGACCGCGCACAAGAACGGAACGACCCTGCGCGAGGAGGCGCTTGCCACCGGGCTCGTGACCGAGGCCGATTACGATCGCCTGGTGCGCCCGCAGGACATGACGCATCCGGGATAACGGAAATGTGAACGCTCGGGGAGGCATGGGTGTCGTTCGGTGAACGATGTGTCTCCGCGCGGCGCCTTCCGGTGGCGGGCGCGATCGGCTAGGTGGCGGCCGATGCCTCGCAATCGGAGCCACACATGAGCAACGCACTTCTTCTCGTCGCCCGTATCCTGCTGTCCTTCATGTTCGTCATGGCGGGCTTCCAGAAGTTCGGCGACCTTGCCGGCACCGCCGGCTATATCGGCTCGGTCGGCCTGCCCGCCGGCTCGCTGCTGGCGCCGCTGTCGGGCGCGCTCGAGCTGCTGGCCGGGCTGGCCGTCCTGGTCGGCTTCCAGACCCGCATCGCGGCCTGGCTTCTGGCCGCCTTCTGCGTGGTTGCCGGGGCCTTCTTCCACTACGTGCCGGGCGACATGATGCAGATGATGATCTTTTCCAAGAACCTGACGATCGCGGGCGGCTTCCTGGCGCTCTCGGTGGCCGGCGCCGGCGCCTGGTCGGTGGACGCCCGCCGCAGGGGGTGAGCGCGCCCTTACCCTCCCCCTTGTGGGGGAGGGTCGCTGCGCAGCAGCGGGGCGGGGGTTGCAAAGACCCTCTCACCCCCACTCCGAACCCTACGGTCCGGCGCTCCCCACAAGGGAGGGGGGTAAGGGCCTAGCCGCCCATCGCCGCGGCGATCTCGCGGATCGTCGCCTCGTCGCGTTCGCTGCGCTGCCTGCGCGAGGCGACGAGACATGCCTGCGAGCGCAGGATGACGCCGTCGGCGATCACCTTGAGGTGGTTCGCCCGCAACGTCGAGCCGGTCGTGGTGATGTCGACGACGACGTCGGCGGAGCCGGCGGCCGGCGCACCCTCGGTGGCGCCGAGGCTTTCCACGATGCGATAGACCTGGATGCCGTGCTTGCCGGAAAAGAACTGCTGGGTCAGCCGCCAGTATTTGGTGGCGATCCGCAGCCGCCTTCCGTGCCGCTGGCGGAAGTCGGCGGCCACGTCGTCGAGGTCGGCCATCGTGTCGACGTCGAGCCAGACCTCCGGCACCGCCACCACCACGTCGGCGCGGCCGAAGCCGAGGCGGGCGGCGATCTCCACTCTTGCGTCGACGTCTCCGATCGTCTCGCGCACCAGGTCCTCGCCGGTCACCCCGAGGTCGACCGTGCCGGCGCCGAGCTCGCGCGCGATCTCCGAGGCCGACAGGAGCACGAGCTCGATGTCGTCGCGCCCGGCGATCCGCGCGCTGTAGCGGCGGGAATCCTCGGGCTCGATCACCGACAGCCCGGCGCGGCCGAGATGCGCCAGCATCTGCTCCTTCAGCCGGCCCTTGGAGGGCAACGCGAGGGTGAGGCTCATCGTGCCGCCTCCCGTGCGTCCGCCAGCCGGTCGAGCCAGACCGAAAAGCCGACGCCGGGGATCGGCGCGGTCGCGCCGAGCAGCGTCAGCAGCCGGTCGTAGCGGCCGCCGCCGACCAGCGGCCGCGCCGCGCCCGGCAGGGAAACCTCGAACACCAGCCCGGTATAATAGTCGAGCGGCCGGCCGAACGCCGCGTCGTAGGCGATCTCGGCGCCGGCGATGCCGTGCGCGGCAATCCTTTCGGCGCGGGCGGCGAAGCGCGCGAGTGCCCCGGCGAGCGACAGGCCGGCGTCGCGGGCGAAGGCGTCGAGCGTGCCTGCGGCGTCCGCGAGCGGCGCCTTGATGGCAAGGAAGGCGCCGAGCGCCGCCAGCGCTTCGTCGGAGAGGCGCACGCTGCGCAGCTCGGCCTTCTCGATCAGGCGCTGCGCGATCTCCTGCGGGCTGCGTCCGGCATGCGGCGAGATGCCGGCTTCCGCCATCTTCCCCGTGATGTGGGCTGCGAGCGGCGCCGGGTCCCCGGCAAGCACGAGAGAGGCCGCCGGCTCGGCAAGGGCGGCGTTGCGCGGCGGGTGGGCAAGGTCGGCCAGCGCCGCCTCCAGCGCGCCCGGCGAGCCGAAGGCGCGCGCCAGCCGCTTCTGCCAGCCGCGCGGCAGGCCGAGCGCGGCCAGCACCGCCTCGAACATCGCCTGGTCGCCGATGGTGACGGCAAAGGTCCGGCCCGGCAGCACGCGGGCGACCAGCGCCGCCGCGTCCGCGACGGAGCGCGCGTCGGCGGTGGCCGTGTCGGCTTCGCCGAGGTCCTCTATGCCGGCCTGGAAGAATTCGTTGGCGCCTTCGCGGCGCTGCCGGAACACCTCGCCGAGATAGGAATAGCGGCGCGGCGTGGCGGCGCGCTTGGCGATGTGGTCCAGGCAGACGGGAATGGTGAATTCGGGCCTCAGGCAAAGGCTCTCGCCCGTCTCGCTCTCGGTCAGGAAGATGCGCCGCCGCAGGTCCTCGCCGGCCATGTCGAGGAAAGGGTCGGCCGGCTGGATCACCGGCACGTCGGTGCGCGCCGCGCCGCGCTCGTCGAACAGCGCGAGGATGTCGGCCGCAAACGCGGGCAGGGCGGTCATGCGGGGGGCCGCGAAGGAGCGCCGTACGCCGCCGGCGCCATCACTTCGCCCGCTCCGCCGCCTGCGCGTCGAGCACCCGCAGCACCGCCGCGACAAGCTCGCCCTCGGGCACGGAGAACTGCGCCGGGCGGCTCTCGCGCCACTCCCGGTTGTCGTCGATCTCGGCCGAAAGCCGCGCGCCCTCGACCAGGTCCTTGATCTGCACCTCGCCTTTGGCCCGCTCGTCGCCGCCCTGGATGACGACGCATGGGCTCCCGCGCCGGTCGGCATATTTCATCTGCGCCTTCATGCCGGCGCCGCCGAGATACGCCTCGGCGCGGATGCCGGCCTGGCGGAGCGCCGACACCATCTTCTGGTAGCGGCCGAGGCTGTCCGTGTCCCTGTCCATGACCAGAACGACCACGGGGGCGGAAACTTCGGTGTTCTCCAGCTTGCCGAGGTTCTTCAGCGCGGTGGTCAGCCGCGACACGCCGATGGAAAAGCCGGTGGCCGGCACCGGCTCGCCGCGAAAGCGCGAGACGAGCCCGTCATAGCGCCCGCCGCCCGCGACCGAGCCGAAGCGCACCGTCTCGCCGTCCTCGTTGACGACCGGGAAGGTCAGCTCGGCCTCGTAGACCGGGCCGGTATAGTATTCGAGGCCGCGCACCACGGAGGGGTCGATCCTGATGCGCCCGTCGTCGTAGCCGGCGGCCTTAACTAGTTCTTCTATCTGAAACAGTTCTCCCATCCCGTCAGCGTAAAGCTGACTTGAGGGATAAGTGCTCTCGTCTTTGATGGATGAAGAACCAACACCGATGTCATGCAAGACAGTTTCGACTTGGCCATCGTCCAGCTCCGCGCCCTTGGTGAAATCGCCGCTCTCGTCCAGCCGCCCCTTGCCGAGCAGCAGGCGCACGCCCTCCGGGCCGAACTTGTCGAGCTTGTCGATGGCGCGCAGCACGGCGAGCCGGCGGCCGGCATTCTCCGCGCCGCCGAGGCCGATGGCCTCCAGCACGCCGTCGAGCACCTTGCGGTTGTTGACGCGGATGACGTAGTCGCCGCGCTTTATCCCGACGGCCTCCAGCGTGTCGGCCATCATCATCGCCATCTCGGCGTCGGCGGCCACGCCCGGCGTGCCGACGATGTCGGCGTCGAACTGCATGAACTGGCGGAAGCGCCCCGGCCCGGGCTTCTCGTTGCGGAACACCCAGCCCGACCGGTAGCTGCGATAGGGTTTCGGCAGGGTCTCGAAATTCTCCGCCACGAAGCGGGCCAGCGGCGCCGTCAGGTCGTAGCGCAGCGACAGCCACTGCTCGTCGTCGTCCTGGAAGGAGAACACGCCCTCGTTGGGCCGGTCCTGATCGGGCAGGAACTTTCCCAGCGCGTCGGTATACTCGATCAAGGGCTGCTCGACCGGCTCGAAGCCGTAGAGCTCGTAGACGGCCCTGATCCTCGCCGTCATCGCATCGACCGCGCGGATGTCGGCGGCATGGCGGTCGACGAAGCCCCGCGGCAGCCGCGCCTTCGTTCTCTCAGCCTTGTCCGCCATGTTCGGAAATCCGTATCGGTCGTGTCGGGTGTCGCCGGCCCGTGTCGGCCGGCAAAGCGCGGCTGTCCTAACCGATGGCAGGGGAGGGGGCAAGGGCGGGGCGCACGTCCCCCAGGGCAATCGCATATGGAAGATACCCCCACCCCTTACCCTCCCCACAAGGGGGAGGGGGCGCCGTCATCGTCTTCCGGGATAGATCGTTGAAGCCTGCGCCAGGGGCGCAAGGTCAAGGTCTCCCTCCCCCTTGTGGGGAGGGTCAGGGGTGGGGGTAAACGGCCGCGCGATTCCCATATGCGATTGCTCTGCTTTCCAGCGTCGCGGCGGGCCGGGGCCCGCTGCGACGGCGCGCGCAGGCGAATGTGGGGGCCGGACGCGGGGCGTGGTCCGCCACCGCCCCGCGCCGCCCCCTCTCCTCAGCTGACGATTCTGAGGTTCGAGAGCTCGTCGGCGATTTCCTTGAAGGTCTGCGAGAGGTTGCCTCCGGTGGTGTTCCAGAACAGCTTGGCCGGCTTCGACGGGTCCGACGGGTCCTTGCGGAAGCGGGAATCGGAGGCGCAGTCCTTGAGCCCGGCGATCTGCTTCTTCTGCTGCTTGTCGGAGGCCGACAGGTCGAGCGCCACCGTCATCACGATCAGGCGGCTGGCCTTCGCGTTGGCGCAGACCTGTGCCATGTGGTCGTTGAGCGCGGCCGAATAATTGTCGTTGGAATAATCGCTCTTGCTGACGCTGCTGCCGGTTCCCATGAACAGGCGGGTATGGCTGCCGCCGGGCTGCCTGACGTTCGTGTAGCCATAGGCCGAGTAGGTCGACTTGTTGCCGGCAAGGTCGTGATAGCCCAGCGAGTTCGGCGTGTAGTAGGTGTTCTCGCCGTCGGTGAGCACGATCAGCACCTTGTCGTTGCCCTTCTCGACCTCCGGACGGCCCTCGCCGAAGGGCGCGCCGCTGGAGATCGTGCGCCAGCCCCAGGCGATGCCTTCAGGCACATTGGTCGCCCCGTTCGAGGTCATCGCGTCGATTGCCGCGTTGATCCGGCCGAGCCCGTCCGGCGTGGTGACGTCGGCAAGCGGCGTGATGGGCGTCGTCGTGCAGCTCGCGTTCGGGCCTTCGCCGGCGCCCGCCGCCTGCGTTCCCGACGCCGCTGGGGTGAAGTATTTCGGCATCGAGATCTGCCGCGTCAGGTTGTTGGAAGCGGCCGTGTTGTCGTTCCAGTAGCTGTTGTTGGGGTTCCGGTGGCCGTCCTTGTTGTCGGTCTCGTCGGGCGCGAACATGGGCACGAACAGCGTCGCCGGCGTTGTGACGGACGGTGCGGTGTCGTCGACGCTGTAAGGATAGGGGCGCGCCTCAACGCAGCCCTGCCAGGAGGCGTAGGCGCCGTAGACCGGCCGGTCGACCCAGGAGCCGCCGACCCGCACCCGTTCGGTGCCGGTCTGCCGCTTGAGGTCGTCGAACATGGTGAAGCGGGTGATCTTGCCGTTTTCCTGCTCGCCCCAGCCGGCGCCCCGCTTGTAGTAGACGCCGCCGACGCTCTCCACGTAACGGTTGCCGTTGGCGGTGGCCTTCGCCTGGCTCATCGTCGTCCAGTCGAAATTCTCGTGATGGATGGGCGAGCGGCCGTCGACATCCATCCAGGACGCGGTGGCGTGCTGCGGGCCGACATTGACGGACGCGGCGAACGGCACGACGGCGAACTGCACCGGCTTGTCGACCTGCTTCATCTGCGTGGCCTGCTGTGCCATGGTGGCGACGAGCTGCTTGGCGGCGTCCTTCAAAAGCACCATGCGCTTCTTGCCGGAGCCTGAGCCGGTGTAGTCCATCGAGCCCGAATTATCGAGCACGAGCGCCACTTCCAGCGTGTTCTTGAGCTGCACCTCGGTGTGCGCGCTGAAATGGACGATCTCGTCGCTGTCCTTGCCGATCAGGGCATTGAAGACGGGCAGGAAATAGGGCCGGTAGGTAAGGTCGGCCGAGAGCCTGACGGTGGTGCCGCCGCCGGTCGCGGTCGGCAGCACGACGTGGAGCGCGGCATCGGCGGGATCGACGGCGCCGAGATTGGCCGCGAAGAAATCCTGGGCATAGGCGACGAGGTCGCCGTCGCTCGCGCCTTCCACCAGCCGCCGCGCGGTGGCGATGCCGGCCGCATCCAGCGCGTTGAGCGTGAACTGGCGCTGGCGCGACATCTCGCTGTAGTCGACGGCGACTGCGAGCCCGCCCATGATCGGCACGATCGCCGCCGCCATCATCAGCGCGTAGTTTCCGCGCTTGTCGGACAGGAACCGGCGCAGCATCGAAGTCTCTCCCCGTTGAGGGGATCAACCTACAGCGCACGGCTGAAGGACCGGTTCAACGAAAAGGATGGATTTTATGCCGCGCCTTAACGGCCGGCAAACCACGCCGTCCGCCGGCCGGGTCGGGCCCGGCCGGTTGCGTCGTCGGGGTCAGCTCACGATGCGCAGGTTGGACAGCTCGTCGGCGATTTCCTTGAAGGTCTGCGAGAGGTTGCCTCCGGTGGTGTTCCAGAACAGCTTGGCCGGCTTCGACGGGTCCGACGGGTCCTTGCGGAAGCGGGAATCGGAGGCGCAGTCCTTGAGCCCGGCGATCTGCTTCTTCTGCTGCTTGTCGGAGGCCGACAGGTCGAGCGCCACCGTCATCACGATCACGCCGGCCTGCTTGGCATTGCCGCAGATCGCCGCCATCTGGTCGTTGAGCGCGGCCGAATAATTGTCGTTGGAATAGTCGCTCTTGCTGACGTCGCTGCCGGTGCCCATGAACAGGCGGGTGCTCGATCCGCCCGCTTGCGTCAGGCCGGTGTAGCCGTAGGCCGAATAGGTCGACTTGTTGTCGGCCAGGTCGTTATAGCCCAGCGAGTTCGGCGTGTAGTAGGTGTTCTCGCCGTCGGTGAGCACGATGACGACCTTGTCATTGCCCTTCTCGCTGTCGGGCCGGCCCTCGCTGAAGGGTGCTCCGCCCGACACGGTGCGCCAGCCCCAGGCGATGCCTTCAGGCACATTGGTCGCCCCGTTCGAGGCCATCGCGTCGATCGCGTCCTTGATCGCGGTCTTGCCCGCCGCCGTCGTCACGTCCGTCAGCGGCGTGATCGGGGTGGTGGTGCAGCTCGCGTTCGGGCCCTCGCCCTGTCCTGCTGCGCGCGTTCCCGTGCCGGCCGGGTCGAAATATTTCGGCATGTATTTCTGTCGCGTCGCATTGTTGGAGCTGGAGGTCTTGTCGTCCCAGTAGTTTGCCGACGCATTGCGCCTGCTACCGTCGCGGTTGTCGGTCTCGTCGGGCGCGAACATGGGCACGAACAGCGTCGCCGGCGTCGCGCTCGTCGCGGGCGCGTCATTGGTGTTGTAGGGCCAGGGGCGCGCCTCCACACAGCCTTGCCAGGAGGTGTAGGCGCCATAGACCGGGACGTCCTCGTAGACGTCCACATATCCGTAGGTCCTGCAGTTCCCGTTCGACCGCCTTTCGACGCATTCGTAGCTCGTGCCGGTCTTGACGCGTTCGGTGCCGGTCTGCCGCTTGAGGTCGTCGAACATGGTGAAGCGGGTGATCTTGCCGTTTTCCTGCTCGCCCCAGCCGGCGCCCCGCTTGTAGTAGACGCCGCCGACGTTCTGCACGTAGCGGTTGCCGTTGGCGGTGGCCTTCGACTGGCTCATCGTCGTCCAGTCGAAGTTCTCGTGATGGATCGGCGAGGTGCCGTTCTGGTCCATCCACGAGGCGCTGGCGTGCTGCGGACCGACATTGACGGATGCGGCGAAGGGCACGACGCCGAACTGCACCGGCTTGTCGACTTGCTTCATCTGCGTGGCCTGGCTGGCCATCGAATCGACGAGCTGCTTGGCCGCATCCTTGAGCAGCACCATGCGCTTCTTGCCGGAGCCGGAGCCGGTGTAGTCCATCGAGCCCGAATTATCGAGCACGAGCGCGATCTCCAGCGTGTTCTTGAGCTGCACCTCGGTATGCGCGGTGAAATCGACCTTGGTTGCCGACGTGGCATCCTTGCCCATCAGCGCCGTGAGCACAGGCAGGAAGTGAGGCCGGTAGGTGAGGTCCGCCGAAAGCTTGACCTTGCCGCCGCCGCTGGTCGCGGTCGGCAGCGTGACGTGCAATGCGGCATCCTTCGGGTCGACCGCGCCGAGATTGGCCTGGAAGAACTGGTTGGCGTAGGCGACCAGTTGCGCATCGGTCACGTTGCCTTCGACGAGCCGCCGCGCGGTGGCGATGCCGGCTGCGTCGAGCGCGTTGAGCGTGAGCTGCCGCTGCCGCGACATCTCCGCGTAGTCGATGGCGACCGCCAGGCCGCCCATGATCGGCACCATCGCCACCGCCGTCATCAGCGCAAAGTTTCCGCGCCGGTCGGAAAGGAATCGCCGAAGCATGCTGAGCCACCCCGCGGGTTCAGACGAATGCCGGCAGTCTCCCACGGATTCATTAAGACCGGGTTTTGGCCGTGCGGCCAACCGTCCGGAGCGCGGATACCGCTTGTTTACATTCCCGCGGCGAGCGCAGCCTGCCGCGCCGAGGACGAGCGGACGCGGCGCGGCCCCGAAAAGCGCTCGCCTTCCATCAGGTCGACGCCGAGATCGATCAGCCCGACGGCATCGTCGTCCCGCAGCACGCCGGTCGCAACGATGGCGAGCCCGGCTCCGGCCGCAGCTTCGGCCAGCTCCGCGCCGGGAATCTGGCGTCTGCGGCCGCGCTCGCGATCGAGCAGCCGGTTGACCGGGACCTTGAGGAAATGGACGCCGCGCGCCTTCACCCCCGCGAGGTCTTCGCGCAGGCCCTCCCAGTCCTCGACGGCGAGCCTGAAGCCGGCGGCGGTCAACTGGTCGAGCCGGTCGCGCGTCTCGCCGCCCGCCGCGAGAAGGGGCGCGGGGACCGAGAAGACCAGCGACGCGGGCAGGGCGCGGTGAACGCGCGCCAGCTCGGCGATCGCGTCGACCTCGGTGCGCGCGCCCAGCAGGGCCTCAGAGATCGCGACGTGGAAGGGCATGCGCTCGCTGGCGGAGCCGAGCTGGCGGCGGCTGGCGGAAAGGGCGGCGCGCACCAGCGCGGCCTCGAAGGCCGCCTGGTCGAGGCCGGGCAGCGGCTGCGCCATCCGCCGGATGTCGAGCGGGGCTCCGCCGTCGCCGGTCTCGACATGGGCATGCGCCTCGAAGCCGGTCGCAGCCCCCTGCGCCACGGAGATGATCGGCTGCAGGCTCACCTCCAGATCGCCTGCCGCGACGGCGGCGGCGAGCGCCTTGCGGACCGCCTCGGGGTTGCCGGCCGCCTCGGCCTCGAAGGCGCGCCCGGGAGCTGGCGCCGCAAGGGGCGTCGGGGCGGGAACCGGCGCCGGCCACGCATCGTGCCCTGCCTGCCGTTGCGCGGACGGGATCTCCGCCGACGGCCGGGCGGCGGCGCTGGTGAGCGCGTCGATCTCCTCGGCGATCTTGCGGTTGAGGTCGCCGATCGAGGCGGCATCGCGCTCGCTGCGCGAGGACAGCTCCCGCAGCGCCATTTCGATGGAGCGCGAAAAGCGCTGGAAGTCGGCCTGGGCCCTGCGGGCGCTGCGGAGCGCCAGGGCGGCGATCGCTACCGAAATGGCCGCGATCGCCAGCGCCGCGATCGGAAACAGCGCCGATTCGGTGGCGACGGCCGCCGCGTCCTGCGCGCGCGAGGCTTCCAGCAAGCCGAGCAGGCCCAGCAGCACCACGCCGAAAAACGCACCCTTGCGAAGCATCGAGACACACCCGTTCGCCAACGCGGCAGCGCCGCGGGCTTCCCCGGCAGGTTTGTGCCATTTGCGCCGGGACCTGTTAAGCGAAAGCTCGTGACAGGGTGAATACGTTCGGTTAATCCGGCCGCCATCGCGGGGATGGCCCGCGCCCGTGTGCCGAAGGAAATCCGCCGCATGGCAGAGACACCGAGATTGCTGACCTCGCTCGACGACATCGCCGCGCCCTATGCAGTGATCCTGTGCGATGTCTGGGGCGTGTTGCACAACGGCATCGCCCCCTATCCGGCTGCGGTCGCGGCCTTGCAGCGCATGCGCGGCCGGGGCAAGGCGGTCGTGCTCATCACCAATTCGCCGCGCCGCTCCGACATCGTCGTCGGCCAGCTCGACCGTCTCGGCGTGGCCCGCGACTGCTGGGACCGGCTGGTCACCTCGGGCGACGTGACGCGCAGGCTGATCGCCGACGGCGCGCGCCGCGTCCTGCATATCGGCCCCGACGAGGACATATCGATCTATGACGGGCTCGACGTCGAGCTGGTCGAGGAGTTCGAGGCCGATTGTGCGGTCTGCACCGGCCTCTACGACGACGGCGCCGAGCAGCCGGAAGACTATGCCGAGCTGCTACTGCGGCTGCGGTCGCGCAACCTGCCGTTCATCTGCGCCAATCCCGACATCGTGGTCGAGCACGGCGACAGGCTGATCTGGTGCGCCGGCGCGCTGGCACGCGACTACGGTCAGCTCGGCGGCCGGACGCTGATCGCCGGAAAGCCGTTCGCGCCGATCTACGAAGCGGCGTTCGAGGCCGCGGCCGAAATGCTCGGCCGGCCGGTCGCCCGCTCCGAGGCGCTCGCCATCGGCGACGGCGCGCTGACCGACCTCAAGGGCGCCGCCGCACGCGGAATCGACATGGTCTTCATCACCTCCGGCATCCACGCGGCCGAATACGGCTCCGCGCATGCACCGGACGCCGGGCGTCTGGCCCGGTTCCTGGAGAGCCACGGTCCGGCGCCCGCCGCCGTGATGGCGCGGCTTGCCTGACCATGGCAGCGAAGCCCGTCAGGCGCATCGCCGATATCGACAGGCTGCCGGCGGAATTGCGCGGCGGGGTGGTCGCCATCGGCAATTTCGACGGCGTTCACCGGGGCCACCGGGCCGTTCTCGACCGGGCGATCGACACCGCGCATGAGCTTGGCGAACCTGTCCTTGCGCTGACCTTCGAGCCGCATCCGCGGGCCTTCTTCCGCCCCGGGGAGCCGCTGTTTCGCCTCACACCCGCGCCGCTCAAGGCGCGCATCATGGCCAAGCTGGGGCTCGACGCGGTCGTCGAGCTGCCGTTCGATGCCGGGCTGGCCGCGACCTCTGCGCCGGAATTCGTCCGTCGGATCCTGTGCGACGGGCTGGGTGCACGCCTCGTCGTCACCGGCCGGGATTTCCGTTTCGGCAAGGCGCGCGAGGGCGGTTCCGCCTTCCTTGTCGAACAGGGCGAACGGCACGGCTTCGACGTCGCGCTGGTCGACGCACTTTGCGACGAAGGCGGCGAAACCGTCTCCTCGACGCGGATCCGCGCCCTCCTGGCGGCTGGCGACGTGACGGAGGCTGCCGGCCTGCTCGGCTACCGTTTCACCGTCGAGGCGGAGGTGTCGCACGGCCGCAAGCTCGGCCGCACGCTCGGCTTCCCGACCGCGAACATGGCGTTGCCCGAGACGACCGCCATGCGCCACGGCATCTATGCCGTCCGGCTGCGCCGTCCCGACGGCGCGCTGCACGATGCGGTGGCGAGCTTCGGCCGGCGTCCTACGGTCGAGGCGGACGGGCGCGTGCTGCTCGAAACCTTCCTGTTCGATTTCGCCGGCGATCTCTACGGCGAGACCTGCACGGTCTCCTTCTTCGGCTTCCTGCGGCCGGAGCTCAGGTTCGACGGGCTCGACCCGCTGGTGGCGCAGATGCGGCGCGACACCGGGGAGGCCAGGGCGCTTCTTTCCGAGGTGCGGCCGTTGAGCGAGATCGACCGCAGGCTGGGATTCTGAAGGCCCCTGCCGGAGGGGATGGCGGCAAGCCTCTATGGTGCCAGTCCCCATCGTTGCGCCGATGCCCGGACAGACCGGCGTGGCTGGAGATGCATTTGCCCATGAATGCATGCGCATCTGGCCATCTCCGACAAATGCCCTTTATTCCCCGCCGGGCCTCCGCTAGAAGGGCGGCCATGACCGCGCGCCCGCTCCGCACCGCCGCGATACGAATTATCCGCCCGGCCTTCCGGTAGATCCGGAAGGTCCGGGTTTTCCGCGCCCCTTGCGGCGCGCCTTCTTTTCGTCGCATAGACGCCCATCCGCGCCGGCTGCTCCTGCGCCGCGCCCAGCCGTGACAGACCGATGACCGACAGCACCGAAAAGCTCGACTATTCCAGGACCCTCTATCTGCCGCAGACGGCGTTTCCGATGCGCGCCGGCCTGCCGGAGAAGGAGCCGCAGATCGTGGCCCGCTGGCAGGAGATGGGGCTTTACCGCCGGCTGCGCGAGGACGCGGCCGGCCGGCCGAAATACGTGCTGCACGATGGCCCGCCCTATGCCAACGGCAACATCCATATCGGCCACGCGCTCAACAAGATCCTCAAGGACGTGATCACCCGCTCCTTCCAGATGCGCGGCTACGACTCGAACTACGTGCCCGGCTGGGACTGCCACGGCCTGCCGATCGAATGGAAGATCGAGGAGGAGAACTACCGCTCGAAGGGCAAAGCCAAACCCGACCTTTCGGAGCCGGCCGCGATGGTCGAGTTCCGCAGGGAATGCCGGGCCTATGCCGAGCATTGGGTCCAGGTGCAGGGCGCCGAGTTCCAGCGCCTCGGCGTCGTCGGCAATTTCGACGATCCCTATCTGACGATGAGCTATCACGCCGAGGCGCGGATCGCCGGCGAGCTGCTGAAATTCGCCATGAGCGACCAGCTCTATCGCGGCTCCAAGCCGGTGATGTGGTCCGTGGTCGAGCGCACCGCGCTGGCCGAGGCCGAGGTGGAGTATCACGACTACGAGAGCGACACGATCTGGGTGAAGTTCCCGGTGG
>ENA-UOVV01001152-UOVV01001152.1-compost-metagenome-genome-assembly--contig:-NODE-1152-length-22153-cov-4.082587_pt1 | contig 22153 bp, 18 predicted proteins | sample MGYA00238155_ERZ761577 | MGnify/ENA primary metagenome ERZ761577 (study PRJEB28898, sample SAMN06268775) | compost metagenome | isolation source: Emeryville, CA | place: USA:Emeryville, CA | collected...
CCTGCGCATGCGCCTCGGCGAGGGCTCCGGCGCGTGCCTTGCCGTCAACGTCGTGCGCGCTGCCCTTGCCTGCTTCGACGGCATGGCGACCTTCGCCGACGCGGGCGTTTCGCAGGGCTAGGCGGTCGGCTTCGGAACCCGGCTACCGGCATTCCTGGTCACGGCGGCCTTGGGAGCAGCCGCGGCCTTCGTCCGGCTGAGCTTCACGGGTACTTCCGCCGCCATGACGGGGACCGAAGCCATCAACTCGCGTTCCGCGCGGTCCCAGTGATCCTTGTCCCGGCCGTCGGGCCGGCCTTCCTGCTCCCAGATCTCGTGGGCGCGTTTCCTGATCTCGTCGTCCCTGCCGTCAGTCATCTTCGTGCTCCAGAGCGTGTGTTGCGATCTCGGGACCGTCATTGCGGTCCGGCATCAGACTCGATCCCCCGCTCCTCTCCGCCGAGCAGGTCGAGCAGCCCTGCCAGCGGAACACCGACCCAGGCTGGCCTGTTGGCCAGCTCATAGACGACTTCATACGCCGCTTTCTGTACCAGGAACATGTCGAGAAGCGCGGCTGCGAAATCGCCATCGTCGGGCCACGTCGGGTTGTCCGACATGCCCTCGCGATAAGCATCCATGAAACTGCATATGTTGAAGCTACGCCACTCGGCAAGACGCCGAGCGATTTCCTCCTGCGACACCGACGCGGTCTGCGCGCAGCGCTCGCGTGCGGTGGCGGCGGCATAGTCGAGGGAGCGCAGCATGCCCGCAACGTCGCGCAGAGGCGAGGATTTCGCCCGCCGCTGCTCGAGGCTGCGGCGCGGCTCGCCTTCGAAATCGATGATCATCAAATCGTCGCGCGCGACGAGTACCTGGCCCAAATGGTAGTCGCCATGGATGCGCGAGCAGGCGCCTGACGGCTTCACCTTGCGGACACGCTGGGCGCGCTGCAACAGGGTCTTGCGTTGAGACAGGACCGCAGCCGCCATCGCAGCGGATTCGGCCTGCAACGTGCCACGCGCGTTGCGCAGCCGTTCGAACATCGTATCGACATCGGCCGTCGCCTCGTCCGTCCAGGCCTTGACCATCGCGGACGTGATGCGCGTCGGGGCGAAATCCGGATCGTCAGTGCTCGCCGCCAGTGCGCGGTGGAGCTCGGCCGTTCGGCGCCCCAGCAACTCACCGATCGCCAGCGGATAGCTGAAAGGCGGCGCCTCCTCCACGACCGGTTCGGCCGCCTCCTTTTGCATTCCGAGATCTTCGAGGTCGCGCTGAAGCGCGCTGGTGACGAACTCCCAGGCGTTTCCCTGATTGGCGACGAAGGCGAAGGCAGCCGCCATCACGGTCGGCTCGCCCTCGCGAACCGGCCGATGCTCGATACTGCCGAGGAAGGCGGGCGTGTGCTCAAAGCCCTGCTCGGTGAGGAAGCGCGCCATTTCGACTTCGGGCTGCTTTCCCTCGCGAAGCCGCCTGTAGATCTTCAGGATCACCCGGTCGCCAAAAGCGATCGACAGGTTGCTCTGCTCGACGCTCATCGGCCGCGCCTCGCCGATTTCGTCGATCTCGGCAATTCCCGACGCGCCGTCGAAGACGATCCGCCCGCCTTCCGTCTCGATGGCCTCGCCGGCGCGCAGCGCCTCCAGCAGGCGGCGTGAAAACTGTTCGTCGTAGGCGCCGTCGATCAGCGCGCCGACGCGCGGGCCGTGGCGCAGCTTGGCGAGTGTGTAGGAAAGCTTGGGCGCACCGAAGGCGAGGTTGTCCTCTCCCCAGCGGGCAGACAGCGGCAGGAAGTATTCCTGGACGTCCTCGCCCACGGTCGCACTGACCTTGGCAAGAAGATGCCGGCCGCGGTCGAGTTCGCCCAGTGGCGATATTTCCACCTTGCCGATCTTTCTGTCCTTGGCGCCGAACCAGCGCTGCAGCGGCAGAAATGCCGGCAGCACGTCCTGTTCGAGCTGGCGCTTCTCGCGCCCCGTCATGATGCTGGCGAGCTGGCCGCCGGTCGTGGTCAGTGTCAGGAATTCGGGCAGGATCGCAGGCATCGGCTGGTGCCATGACGGCGCCTGCGCCTCATCGGCAAGCAGGAACCAGTAGAAGCCGTAGGCCGGCAGCGTGATCAGGTAAGGCAGGTCGCCGATCGGCGGAAAGGCGGAGCGGCCGGCGAGCTCGATCGGGACCGCTCCCTTCCACGGCGACAGATCGAGTTCGACGGCCTGCGCGGCGCGCGACAGGTTCACCACGCACAGGATGCGGTCGCCTTCATGCTCGCGGACATAGGCGAGCACGCGCCGGTTGAGCGGATAGAGCAGCCGCATCGTGCCGCGTCCGAACGCCGGATGCTGCTTGCGCACCTGGATGATGCGCCGCGTCCAGTTGAGCAGCGATGACGGGTCGCGATGCTGGCTTTCGACGTTGATCGCCTGGTAGCCGTAGATCGGATCGAGGATGATGGGCAGATAGAGCTGCTGCGGGTTGGCGCGCGAAAAGCCGGCATTGCGGTCGCTCGACCACTGCATCGGCGTGCGCACCCCGTCGCGGTCGCCGAGATAGTAGTTGTCGCCCATGCCGATCTCGTCGCCATAGTAGACTATCGGCGTGCCCGGCATCGACAGAAGCAGCGAGTTCATCAGCTCGATCTTGCGCCGGTCGTTCTGCATCAATGGCGCCAGCCGCCGCCGGATGCCGAGATTGATCCGGGCGCGGATGTCCTCGGCATAGGTGCGCCAGAGATAGTCGCGCTCGACGTCGGTCACCATTTCGAGCGTCAGCTCGTCATGGTTTCGCAGGAAGATGGCCCACTGGCACGATTCCGGGATTTCCGGCGTCTGCCGGATGATGTCGGTGATCGGATGCCGATCCTCCTGCGCCAGCGCCATGTACATGCGCGGCATCAGCGGGAAGTGAAAGCCCATGTGGCACTCGTCGCCGTCACCGAAATAGGGGCGCGTGTCCTCCGGCCACTGGTTTGCCTCCGCAAGCAGCATCCGGTCGGGATAGTGCGCATCGAGCTCCGCCCTGATCTTCTTCAGGACAGCGTGCGTCTCGGGCAGGTTCTCGTTGTTGGTGCCGTCGCGCTCGACCAGATAGGGGATGGCGTCGAGCCTGAGCCCATCGACGCCCGTGTCCAGCCACAGATGCATCACCTTCAGCACCTCGCGCAGCACGCGCGGGTTGTCGAAGTTTAGGTCGGGCTGGTGCGAATAGAAGCGGTGCCAGTAGTACGCGCCAGCCTCCGCATCCCAGGCCCAGTTCGATTTCTCCGTGTCGGTGAAGATGATGCGTGTCTCTGGGAACTTCGTGTCGGTGTCGCTCCACACATACATGTTGCGCGCCGCAGACCCGGGTCTGGCCCGCCGCGCCTTCTGGAACCAGGGATGCTGGTCCGACGTGTGGTTGATGACGAGCTCGGTGATCACCCTGAGCCCACGTCGGTGCGCCTCGTTCACGAACGCCTTGAAGTCGGCCATCCTGCCGTAGGCGGGATGGATCGCCTTGTAGTCGGCGATATCGTAACCGTCGTCGCGCAACGGAGACGGGTAGAAAGGCAGCAGCCAGATCGCGGTAACGCCGAGCTCCTGCACGTAGTCGAGCCGGTGCATCAGGCCGGTGAAGTCGCCCACGCCGTCGTCGTTGGAATCCTGGAACGCCTTGACGTGCAGCTGGTAGATGATCGCGTCCTTGTACCAGTCGGACTTGCTGCGATCGATCGCGAACGTCGCGCTTCTGCCCTCATGGAAGGTCACGCGGGCCTCCCTGCGGATAGAGCCGCCAGATTGCATAGGGTCGGCTCTCGGGTTCGAGCCTCAGCCAGTGGACCTTGCCGTGCCAGGTGAAGTGGTTGCCCTGCAGCAGGTCCTCCACCTCGATCGCGCCGTCGTCGGGAAGGCCGAACTCCCATAGCGGCACCTCGAAGTGTGTCTCCTGCGCGTTGTGCGGATCGAGATTGACGTGGAACAGCAGGTAGCTGTCGTGCTCCTGGTCCATCTTGCCGTAGTAGAGCACGTTCTCGTTGGTCGCGTTGTAGAATCTGAGCGACGTGAACGACTGTAGCGCCGGGTGCTCGCGGCGCAGCCGGTTGATCAGACGTATGTCGTCCTTGATGTTGCCCGGCGCGCCCATGTCCCAGTGGCGCAGCTGATATTTTTCGGAGTCGAGATACTCCTCCTTGCCGGGGATCGCGGCGGCCTCGCAGATCTCGAAGCCGTTGTAGATGCCGTAGGTGCCCGCCAGCGTGGCGGCAAGCACCAGCCGCACACGGAAGCCCGCGCGCCCGCTTGTCTGCAGGTAGAACGGATTGATGTCAGGCGTATTGGCGAAGAAGTTCGGCCGCATGTAGTGGCGGCATTCCTCGGTGGTGAGCTCGGTCAGATACTGCTCGAGCTCCCGCTTCTCGTTGCGCCATGTGAAGTAGGAGTAGGACTGCGCGAAGCCGACCTTGGCGAGCCGCTTCATGACCTTCGGACGCGTGAACGCCTCGGCCAGGAAGATCACGTCCGGATGGCGGTCGCGCACCTCTCCGATCATCCACTCCCAGAACGGGAACGGCTTGGTGTGCGGGTTGTCGACGCGGAAGATCTTCACGCCGTGGCCGACCCAGAAGAGCACGATGTCGCGCAGCGCGATCCACAGTCCGGGGATCGCACCGCGGTAGAAGTGGACGTTGACGATGTCCTCATACTTCTTTGGCGGGTTTTCGGCGAACTTGATCGTGCCGTCCGGCCGCCAGTCGAACCACTCCGGATGCTGCCTGATCCAGGGGTGGTCGGGCGAGCACTGGATGGCGAAGTCGAGCGCGATTTCCATCCCGTGCGCGGCGGCGGCGGCCACCAGCCGGTCGAAATCGTCGAGCGTGCCGAGCTGCGGATGGATCGCGTCGTGCCCGCCTTCGTTCGAGCCGATCGCGTAAGGGCTGCCGGGATCCCGCTCCTCCGCCTTCAGGCTGTTGTTGCGGCCTTTGCGGTTGGTCCTGCCGATCGGGTGGATCGGCAGCAGGTAGAGCACGTCGAACCCGAGGTCGCGCACGTAAGGCAGCCGCCTGATCACGTGGTCGAGCGTGCCGTGCACGCCTGGCTCGCCCTGCGAGCGCGGTGCAAGCTCGTACCAGGCGCTGAAGGCGGCGGCCGTGCGATCGACCCTCACGTCGAGCAAGCGGCCGTATCTGCTGAGATTGGTACGCGGGCCGCCGAGGCTCATCAGCTCGAGCGTCTCTTCGGCCGTCAGCAGCTCGAGCCGGCGTTCTTCGCGCGAGGCGTCGAGACGCTCGAGCAGCGCATCGAGCGGCTGATGCCAGTGCGTTTTGGCTTCGGCGGCGGCTTCCACGGCCTGCGCGACCAGCAACCTGCCTTCCTCAATCTCCAGAGAGACGTTGAGCCCGGCCGCGAGCTTCTTGCCGATGTCCCGGTGCCAGGAGGCGAAGAGGTCACGCCAGGCGATGATGGTATACTGATGGAGTCCGATGTCTCGGAACACCAGACGGGCAGCCCAGCGGTCATTCTCGACGAATTTCAGCGGCGCCTCGTGCCATTCCCCGTTGCGGCCATGGCGCCACAGCAACGCGGCGGCGATCTGGTCGTGACCGTCGCCGAACACGTCCGCCTCGACCGTGAATGTCTCACCGACGACGGCCTTGGCCGCGAAGCGACCACCGTCGATCTCCGGGCTGACGCCTTCGATCGCGATCCGGTCGCGAGCCAGTTCCTCGAGGCGCTGCAGCGATGGACCGTCGGCCGCTGCCTGCTCCTTGCCGCCCCTTCTCGAAGTCCTCCCGGCCTTTTTCATCGCAGCCCGTCGGTGTCGGTTTCCGTGCGTCGGCCCTCATTGTGGCCATGATCCTGCGGCGGCCGGCTCGGCTGCATGTGCACGCCCCGACCCGCCACAGACAATTGCCGGAACCGTCGATTGTTCCGGGCCCGGTCGCATGCCGCTCGCACGCCATGAAGCGGCCGCGATCGCACTCTAGAGCAGTACCGACATTCTTTTCAAACGCGCGGGAACAACCGCCTGCATACTGAGTTTGCCCGGCGTTAGCGTGCTCTGCGTTTTGGATCAGCCTCGCCGACGATATGAGCGAGGCGATGGCTTGAAGGGAGGCCAGAATGGACAATCGGCAAGTCGACGGCGCTTCGGCCGCGGCTACGGGCTATTCCTTGGTTCGCGCAGAACCAAAGAAGCGGCTGGATACGACTCAGCACCAACCCAACGAAATCACGCCTCGTCCAACGCATGTGACCGCCGTCCATAAGGTTCGGCGCGTCAAGGTCGATTGCGGCGAACTGTTCCGCTCGTGGGCCTATCCCAAGAACTAGACAGCGACACGTATCGCACGAAACCGCCGTACCCGTCCGGGCGCGGCGCTTCCTTCTTGTCTCGATAACACACCCGCCCCGAAGCCGCGAAACCTTCTGCAAAGCGTGATGGCTACCTTGTTGGGCGACGCCACGCACGGCGCCCGCCAACAGCGGTCGCGCGACCACCTTGCTGGCCGAAAGCACGGAGCAATGTATACGTGGCGCGTCTCCAGCCTGCAGCCGAGCATGCGTCACCGGTCAATGGGTCCAACCGAACCCTCCTGAAAACAGCCTGGAAAGCTACGCATTCCCCTCATTCGCGTGCGGGGCGTCGACGTTGACAATTGGCCTGCCAGGCGCCAGATTGTATACATGCAGTGTGGGCCGGATGGCCGGAGTACCTCTGGCGCGATCCCTGCTTCCAGGCGGCATCGGCTCGGCGACAGACGGAGGAAAAGGTGACGGCATTCGACAGGAAACTGACCGAAAGGTCCGCACTGCTCGCTGGATACCTGAGCGAATTCTCGGTCGAGGTGACTTCGCGCGACACGCCGTCCGTCGAAGCCGCGAAGGAACTGCTGCCCGCCGGCACGGAAGTCTTCGTCGCCAACCTGCCGAAGGAAACCGCCGACGTCCTGATCCGCGCCGCCCGCGCCTTGCGCGACGCGGGCCTGTCTCCCGTTCCGCACATCGTGGCGCGCAACATCGCGAGCCTCGGGGACCTGGAGTCGATGGTTGCCCGGCTTGCCGGCGAAGCCGGCGTCGAGCGCGCGCTGGTGCTTGGCGGCGACCGCGATCATCCGGCGGGCACGTTCGATTCCGCCCTGCAGCTCATCCGGACCGGCGTGTTCGAGAGGAACGGCATCCGCCGCATCGCCATCGCCTCCTACCCCGAGGGCCATCCGCGCATCGCCGATCAGGTGCTGGCTACCGCACTTGTCGAAAAGCTCGCGGCAGCCGCCGATGCCGGGCTCGACGTGATGCTCGTGAGCCAGTTGGCCTTCGATCCGGACCCGATCGTGGCGCTGGCGCGCGGCCTGCGCGAACGCGGCATCGACGCGCCGCTGCGCGTGGGGGTGGCCGGGCCTGCCGAACGCGGCAAGCTGATCAAGTTCGCATTGCGCTGCGGCGTCGGCGCCTCGTTGCGCGTGCTGCGCGAGCGTAGCGACGTCGCCCGCAGCGTGATGTCCGGCGAGACGCCCGACGAACTGATCGCCGGCGTTGCAGCCGCTGCCAGGGCCGAGCCCGAACTGGGGCTTGCCGGCGCGCACTTCTTCACCTTCGGCGACCCCGCGAGTTCCATCCGCTGGGTGGATGCCATTCGTACCGGGGCGCGCGAATCGCAGCCGGCCTGACCCTGGGCAAGCCAACATGGCGCGGCTGGTCGGCACCCGACGAGTCGCACGGGAACCAAGTCGCCGCCCAGGCGATTGTTGTGCCATGCAACATCTGCATGACGATAATCGTGACTCTGGCGGTTTCGAACTGGCGATGTTCGTCTTCGCCCTGCTCGCGGCCGCCGTGGGCTTCTTCCTCATATCCAGCAGTCCGCACGAGCCGGTCGCGCGGGTGCGCTTCATCGAGCCGGTCGCCGTCGGCGATGCGGCCGTAGATACCATGACGACGGGGGCAACGCTTGAGACAGATCCCGTCCTGCCGGAAACGCCGCCAATACCAATGGACCGCCCTGCCGTCCCCGGATAGCTGCACGCCCGGCGACGCTTCCTCCGAACGTGGGCCAGGCGCTTGCCGATCCCCTCCATGGACCGTACACAGGTCGGGATGCGCCGCGGGGCCGCCACAGGGGGGATGACGCCATGTCGATCGTCGCGACACCAAGCCGGAAGTCCGCACATTGAGCGCGCGCCGACCGCCCAGCCGCGACGAATGCGTGGCGATGATCCGCGATCTCGTGGCCTTCCCAACCGTCTCGCGCGATCCGAACAGTGACCTGATCGCCTATGTCGAAGACTATCTGACGCGCCATGGCGTCGCCTGCGACACGATCTGGAACGAGGACGGTACCAAGGCCAATCTGTGGGCGACGATCGGCCCGGCGAACCGGCCGGGTGTGATCCTGTCCGGGCACAGCGACATCGTTCCGGTCGACGGCCAGGACTGGGCGAGCGACCCGTTCACGCTGCGCGAGGCCGACGGCCGCCTCTACGGCCGCGGCGCCTGCGACATGAAGGGCTTTGTCGGGCTGATGCTCGCCTTCGTGCCTTATTTCGCGCAATGCGATCTCAAGGCGCCGATCCACCTCGCGATCTCCTATGACGAGGAGGTCGGCTGCACCGGCGTGCGCAGCCTGGTCGACCGGCTGGCCGGCATGGAGGTCAAGCCGGCGCTCTGCATCGTCGGCGAACCGACCTCCATGCGCGTCATCGTCGGCCATAAGGGCGGCGGCGTATGGGAGGTGCGCGTCACCGGGCTTGCCGCGCATTCGAGCCTCGCGCCGTCTGCCGTCAACGCCATAGAGTATGCCGCCGAGATCATCGGCCTCGTGAAGGAGCTCGGCCGCGAGCAGGCTGCGAGCGGCTTTCGGGACGACGCCTACGACGTGCCGTATACGACCCTTTCGGCGACGATGATCGGCGGCGGTACGGCCACAAACATCATCCCTTCGGAGTGCTGGTTCCGTTTCGGCGTCCGCGCGCTGCCCGAAGTCGATGCGCGTTCCATCGTGGCGAAGCTGCAAGCCCGCATCGACACCGAGATCGTGCCGCGGATGAAGGCGATCGCCCCCGAATGCGGCGTCACCATCACGCCGCGAGTAGAGATGATCGGGCTGGCCACGGATGCCGCCCACCCCGCAGTGACCTTCATGAAGCGGCTCGTCGGCAGCAACGATCACGCAAAGGTCGCCTATGGCACGGAGGCCGGGCTGTTCAGCCGCGACGCCGGCATCGTCTCGGTGGTCTGCGGGCCGGGCTCGATCGAACAAGCTCACAAGCCCGACGAATTCCTGGCCCTTTCCGAGGTCGACCGCTGCCGCGAGATGCTGGAGCGGCTGGCGCTCCATCTCGAGATGGCCGGTCCATATTAGGGTTTGATCGGGCGGCCTGAGCAGGGGCCGAAGGTAGTGCAATGGATGAGCTCAGCCGGGCGTTCGGGATCGGCGACCACACCCTGACGCTCCGGTCACGTCGAGTGACCGCCCGTAACGGCTACACCCTGGAACAGCTGGGCTTCGTCACCGGCACGGACGAGGCCGTACGCGGCTTTCTCATCCGCCCGCCGCACGACCGCCCGGTGCCGGCGCTGCTGTGCATCCACGCCCACGGCTTCAAATACGAGATCGGCGCGTCGGAATTGCTGGAAGGGCGGCCGAGCCTGCAAAGCGCGCCCGGACCGGCCTTCGCACGCATGGGCCTTGCCGCGCTGATGATCGACATGCCTGCCTTCGGCATCCGCGCCGAGCCCGGCGAAAGCGCGCGCGCCAAGGCGGCCCTGTGGCGCGGACGGTCGCTCGCCGGACAGATGATCGCCGAGCAGGCCGCGGCATTCGCCTGGCTGGCGGCCCGCAACGACATCATCCCCGGGCGGACTGGCGTGTGGGGCATGTCGATGGGCGCCACGCTGGGCTACTGGCTGGCAGCGGTCGAACCGCGTGTGGCAGCGGTCGTGCACATGTGCGCCTATGCAGATTTCGCGACGCTGATCGAGGAAGGCGCTCACGACCTGCATGGCATCTATCTCACCGTGCCGGGTCTGCTCAACCTTTCCTCCAACGGCACGATCGCCGGGCGCATCGCGCCGCGCCCGCAATTCATCGGCATCGGCGACCTCGATCCGCTGACGCCGCCGGCGGCGGTCGATGCGGCGCTCGCGGAGACGAAAGCGGCCTACGCTGCGGCCGGCGCGGGCGACAACCTCGTCGTGCACCGCGAACCCGCCAGCGGCCATGTCGAGACGCCCGCAATGCGCACGGCGGCGACCGCCTTCCTCGCGCGCCATCTTCTCCGGGATCAGGCGGACGGCACGCGCTGACCGGCCGCGTCGAACAGGTGCAGCCGCTGCGGATCGGGGCGGAAATGCATCGCCTTGCCGACCGCTCCGCCAGCCTGCGCGCCGAGCACGACGATCAGCCGCCGGTCGCCGGCGATTGTCGCGTGCACGACGGTCTCGGGCCCGAGCGCTTCGACGAGATTGACTTGTCCTGAAAGGTCGCCCTCCCCGCCGTCCGACATGCGGAAGTCGTGCGGCCGGATGCCCAGCGTCGCCTCCTCACCTGCCTTCAGGCCGGAGCCGTTCACGGCGATACGCGCGGTGAAGCCCCCCGGCCCTTCGACGGCAACTTCGCGCACGGAAGCCGAGCGAATCTTGACCGGCAGCAGGTTCATGCGCGGCGAACCGATGAAGCCGGCGACGAACAGGTTCGCCGGCGCGTTGTAGACCTCGAGCGGCGGGCCGACCTGCTCGATGCGCCCGGCGCGCATGACGACGATGCGGTCGGCCAGTGTCATCGCCTCGATCTGGTCGTGGGTGACGTAGACCATGGTCGTCCCCAGCCGCTGGTGGAGCGCTGCAATCTCCGCGCGGGTCGAGATACGAAGCTCCGCGTCGAGGTTGCTGAGCGGCTCGTCGAGCAGGAAGGCGGTCGGATTGCGCACCACGGCACGTCCGATCGCCACCCGCTGCTTCTGCCCGCCCGAAAGCTGCCCCGGCCTGCGGTCGAGATAAGGCGCAATCTCGAGCATGCGGGCGGCTTCCGCGATCCGCGCCTCGATCTCCGCCTTCGGCATGCGCTGGTTTTCCAGCCCGAAGGCCAGGTTCTGGCGCACCGTCATGTGCGGGTAGAGCGCGTAGGACTGGAACACCATCGCCAGTCCGCGTTGCGCGGCCGAAACCTGGGTCACGTCCTTGCCGTCGATCGCAATGGTGCCGCGGCTCGGCTTGTCGAGGCCCGCGATCAGCCGCAGCAGGGTGGATTTGCCGCAGCCGGATGGACCCACAAGCACGACCAGCTCACCGTCTCCGATGTCGAGATCGATGCCGTGCAGCACCCGCAGCTTGCCGAAGTCGCGATCGACGTTGGTCAGCGTGATCCGTCCCATGCCGCCCCTATTTCAGTCCGCTGCCGGCGATGCCGGACGTGATGTAGCGTTGCAGGAAGACGAAGACGAGCACGACGGGGATCATCGTCACCACCGTCATCGCCAGGATGAAGTGCCACTGCACGTTGAGCTGGCCGGCATAGGTGTTGAGGCCGACCTGGAGTGTGTAGAGTTCCTTGCGCGACAGCACGACCAGCGGCCAGAGGAAGTCGTTCCAGCGCCAGACCACCGAGAAGATGGCCAGCACAGCCAGCGCGGGAGCCGACAGCGGCAGGATGATGCGCCAGTAGATCTGCCATTCGGACGCATGGTCCATTCGCGCCGCGTCGAGCAGCTCGTCGGGGATGGTCAGCATGTACTGCCGCAGCAGGAACACGCCGGTTGGCGTCGCCACAGTCGGCAGGATCACGCCCCAAAGCGAGTCGAACAGCCCGACCGCGCTAACCACCGAATAGAGCGGCACCAGCACCACCGACAGCGGCACCATCAGCGTGCCGATGATCAAGACCATGACGAGGTCGCGCCCGCGGAACCGGTATTTGGACAGTGCGAACGCCGCCATCGAGTTTGTGAAGAGCGTGATCAGCGTCGCCGTCAGCGTGACGAAGACGGAGTTGCGGAGGTAGAGCAGGAAGTCGTTCTTCTTCAGCGGCTCGACGTAGTTCTCGGTCGCGAACCCGATCTGGCGCACCGGCCTGCGCTCCGAGATGTTGACCTTGACGATCTCCCCGGGCGCCTCCGGATCGACCATCTGCGCGACGATGCCGACGCGGCGCACTTCCGCCATCACCTTGGTCGAGCCGTCCGGCTGCATGACGCGATAGAGCGTCAGCGGCTTGTCGTAGCCTTCGACCATCGCCTTCTGGCTGACATAGGGCAGGATGGTCGGCGGGAATTCGGCGAGTTGTCCCGGCGTCTTGAAGGACGAGCCGACCAGCCAGACCGCTGGGCCGAACATGATGATCAGGCCGCCCACCAGCCAGACCCATGTGACGATGTCGGTCCAGTGCCAGGAGCGACCGTCGCGCCGCCGGCTGAGGAAGGTGACAATGCTGCTCATTCGCGCGCCGCCTTCCGTTCGCCGCGACGGCCGAGCTGGAGCTGGATCAGCGTCAGCACCACCAGCACCAGCCCCATCAGGATCGATGCGGCCGCCGCCAGGCCGGGATTGCGCAAGAGCGAGGCGAACCCGATCTCGTAGATGTACTGGGTGAGGTAGAGCGTCGAGGTGCCCGGCCCGCCGCCGGTCAGCACGTAGACCTCGTCGAAGATCTGCACGGCGCGGATGAGCGCCAACACGATGACCACGAGCAGGTTGGGCATCAGGAGCGGCAGCGTGATGCGCCAGAACACCCTTGCTGGCCTCGTTCCGTCCATCTCCGCCGCCTCGTAGAGGTCGCGCGGGATCGCCTGCAGGCCGGCGAGCAGGATCAGCGTGTAGAAGCCCATATGCGCCCAGACCGAGACGCAGATCGCAGCGGCGATCGACCACGACCGTTCCGTCAGCCAGTTCACCGGCTCGCCACCGAATTCGTAGAGGACGAAGTTGAGCAGCCCCTGGCGCTGCAGAATCCAGCGCCAGATGAGGCCGACCACCACTGGCGACAGGAGCACCGGGAAGAAGAATACGGCGCGCCAGAAGCTGCGCGCGACGATCTCGCGGTTGAGGATCAGCGCCGTGATCACCGAAACCAGCGTCATCAGCGCGACCTGGAGCACCACGAACAGGCCCGTGTTGTGCACAGCCTTCCAGAACAGGTCCTCGCGGCAGGTGGCGGGGTCGAGGTAGCTGGCGCAGTCGAGCAGCCGCTCGTACTGCTCGAGCCCGACGAACGTGCGGTCCTGCAGGAAGTACGCGGTGCCCGAGGTGGCCGAGTAGAAGAAGTTGATGACCAGCGGCACCAGCACGAAGATGCCGAAAATGGCCATGTTCGGCGCCAGGAAGAATGCCGCCATGCCGCCGGTGCCTGTTGCCCGCTGCCATGTCTTCAGCGGGACGTTGAGGAGCCCGGCCAGCCACACGACCGGCGCCGCGAGTGCGGCGCCGGCGCGTGCTTTCAGGGAGGAATCCGTGGTCACCGCCACGGCGTCATTTGGCCTGGGCAACCTTGTCGGCGATGTCCTGGTCGATCTTGGCCCAGGCATCCTCCAGGGTCAGCTCGCCCGCCATCACCTGGCTGACGCGCGTGACGAGCGCGCCATAATAGGCGTTGGCCCACTTCCAGGCCGGCAGCGCGTCCGAGGCCGGCAGCGTCTCGGATGACGCCTTGACGAAGGCATCGAGCGCCGGCCCGACATTCTTGTCCTGCGTATCCCACTTGAGGCCGCCCTTGGCGATGACGCCCTTGTGCGCGGGCAAGAACAGCGTGCGCTCGCTGAATTCCTTCACGATGTCCTCGCGTGCAAGGTAGTCCATCACCTTGGCGACGTCGGCCTGGTTCTTGGTGTACTTGATCGCGACCAGCGCCGCGCCCCCCTTGAGGCCCGAGCAGCCGGCCGTACCGCAGGGCGAGCCGGTCGCCACCCAGTCGAACGCATCGCCGATCTTGGTCGACAGGTTCGCGATCTGCCACGAGCCCGAATAATAGTAGGGAATCTGGGCGTTGACGAAATCGTCCGCCGCAGCGCGATAGGTGGAGCCCGCAGCCGAGACCCAGGTATCCTTGAGCATCAATCCGTCGGCGGTCCACTTGACCAGCCTTTCGACGAAGGCCTTCGTTCCGTCATCGACAGGAGCCGGCATGCCGTCCGCGCCTATGTAGTTCGCGCCGTAGGACACGTTCGGGCCCGAGATGCGATGGCCGGACCGGTCGATGGCGAAGGCGGCGGCAAGCTGCTGGCTCTCGGCGACCTTGGCGGCGGCCTCGATCCACTCGTCCCATGTCGCCTTGTCGCCGGGAATGGCCACGCCCGCCTGCTCGAACAGCGTCTTGTTGGCGAAGCCGCCGGTCAGCGTCAGTTGGGTCATGAAGCCGGTGATGGCGTCGGAGCCGTCCGGCCGCATCCAGTCCAGCGTGTTGCCGAAGTTCTCGTCCCAGTAGGCCGGGTCGGAAACCAGGGGGCGGAGGTCCAGCCAGTGGTTGGCCAGTTCCTTGATGTTGGTGACGCGCGCGATGTCCGGTCCCTGCCCGGATTCGAGCTGGATCGGGAGCTGCTCCTGGATGACCTGGTAGGCTACGTTGTCGAGCGTGATCTTGATGTCAGGATTCTCCTGCATGAACCTGTTGAGCAGGTCCTGGATCACCTCGCCCTCGACGCCGTCCGAATACCACATGATGCGGACGTCGCCGGCAAAGGCGCTGGTCGTCGCAAGAAGCCCGGCCGCAACGGCGGCCAGCAAGGTGCCTGTCCTTTTCATTTCCGTTCTCCTCCGTTGGGCGGGGCACAGCGTCCCGTCTCGATCAATCCGATGTCGCCTGCCCCCTCAGGCAGGTTGCCCCTGTACCACCTCCTGCCTCGCCTCGCCGCGAACCGACCATCCGCCCGGATCCAGCATGCGATCCTGCGCGATGACCTTGGCATCGGCAAGGAACCGAACGGTTCCATATTCCGGATCCTCGACGACGAGTTCGCCGTCTTTTGCCTCGCACACCGACAGGCCGGCAAACGCCGTGCCGAACGCATCGAGCGATGCAAAGGAGCGGCGATCGCCCAGCCGGACGATCCAGGTCGTGCGGCGCCCGGCCACGCGCAGCTCGTTGCCGGCCGTCGGGCCGCTATCGACCTCGGTGAAGGCCTTGTCCGTCGCCAGCAGCGCGAAGGCGTCGCCGGCCTCGGCCAGCGCCGTCCGCCCTTCGACGCGCGCCGCATTGAAGACGCTGCGCGGGAACCAGGCGTGCGTGAAGTCGGGCTGCTCCTCGGCGCAGTCGAAGCACATCACGGCCAGCCCCTTGTACTGTTGTACGCGGGGCAGCGTGCCCGAGCCGCCCCAGTAGGACGGACGGCCGTAGCCCGACTGCAGCACCTCGCCCGGATGGTTGATCCAGATTTGCGCGTCCGGGTCGCCGCCCAGCCGCGCGTGCAGCACGGTCTCCTGGTAGCCCCACTGGTTCCAGCGATAGCCGGCCGCGCTGCCCATCGCCCAGTCGCGCGTCTTGTAGTGATAGAGCCGGGCGAACCGGTTCTGCCCCTGCGCGAAGGTCCACTCCCACGCCGCGTCGCCCGCGACCGAGGCAATGGCGCCGAGCTCTGCCTGTACCTTCAGCCCGTGGTCGCGCAGGCACAGCGCAAGCTGCGGCAGCGCATGGAAGCGCATGCCAAAGTTGCCCCTGCCCCACAGCATCCGGCACACACCCGACAGCTCCAGCGAGCGAGCCGCGCGCAGCGTGTGCTCGTAGGAGCGGCCCTGCGCGCCGGTGAGGATCCCGTGATGCGCCGAGCGCGCGACGATCTCGAGCAGCCGCACGATCGCTACGCCGGCGCGCTTCGCAATGTCCGCGTCGGGCGCCAGTGCGTAGAGCGCGCACAACCCCTTGAGGTCGATCGGAAAATACGGAGCCGAGTTGAATTCGGCCATCTCCCATTGCTCGAAATGGTCGAGCCAGGCGCGCACGCGCGCCGCCCCTACCTGCGACTGCTCCTGGCCGGAGCGGCCGGAACGGGCGAAGCGCGCCTGCGGGAACATGTTTCCGGCGAGATACGCCGCCGTGTGGAACAGCAGCGCGTGGTTCTCCGAAAAATACCACTGAACGTCGTTGCCCGGCTCGTCCATCCAGTAGCGGTAGCCGAGGATCGCGCGATCGATGCGCTCGACGAGGTCGGGCGCCAGCCGGTCGGCATAAACCTTCCGGCACCAAAGAAGCGGTACCAGGATGAAGTCCGCGCAGTCGTGGCAGTCCTCGATCGCAAGCAGGGTGCCGGCGATCATCGCGTCCGTCGCCGCGCCGTACTGGCCCAGCGCAAGCCGCGCCAGCGCGCGCACCGTGTCGGCCTCGCCATGCTCGGCAACCTCGCGCAGCGCCTCGTCGATCCGCGCCGGCAAGGTTTCCGGGGCGGAGCCCTGGCGGCGTGCGTGGCATATCTCGACGCCGAACACCCGCGACACGGCGAAGCCGCCGACCTTGAGCGTCACGTGGAAATGGCGAAAGTCCGCCGGTAGTGCCTCAGTGTCGGCGATCGGCAGTCGCGTGGCGCCCGCCGGCAGCGAGAAGGCGAAGCGCGTCGGCGTCTCGAGCGACATGAAATCGCCCTCGACCTCGATCGCAACCTCGGCATCGACCGCCAGAGCGACGGGTGTGACCAGAGCCACCGCGCCGCCCGAATAGGCCGGTCTCTCGAAATGCATGGCCTCAAGCGCCGCTTCCAGTGCGTCGGCGATCTCGCCGTCCACGGCAATCGGCAGCGCCACGCTCGCGGCCGGCCCCGACAGATAGTCGAGCTGGAAGTAGTAGCGCGCGTCGCGCTCCGCGAGATCGTCGAACCAGACGCGCAGCTCGTTGCGGCCAGCCCTGAGCGCCACCTCGACATCCAGCGCCGATTCGAGGTTGCGCCCGTATGGCGCCATCCAGCCCGCTTCCTCGCCGTTGACGAACAGGACCGCGCCGCCGCAGGTGCGAAGCTTGAACTGCCCCCCCCCGGCCGAGCTGGCTTCGATCGTCGTCGTCGCCCAGGTGCCGAGCACCGTCGGCCGGAACCAGAAGCCTGAAATGTCGACCCGCGGCGATCCGAACGGCATCCACATGCGGGCAGCTTGCGGCTCTCCGGCTACCTGCGGCCGCTTGCCACGGCGCTCGGCCGCGAACTGGGTGCGGCAGGGATATTCGTGCGGAATGAAGTTCTTGTGGCTGGTCAGGAAGAAGAAGGGGTCCATCTCCCCCTTCATCGGCTGGTCGGCAACGTCGTAGCGGCTCTCGCTGGTGCGCCCGAGCTGCCAGTAGACGATCGGCTTGCCCTCGCGCAGCGGCCGGCGCAGCGTGAAGTCCTGCGTGATCCCGCGGGCGGCGACGCTCATCTCAGATCCTTCACGGCGACCGGATCGACGTCGTTGTAGGCCTGGTTCTCGCCGGTCATGCCCCAGACGAAGGCGTACGGGCCGGTGCCGGCGCCCATGTGGATCGACCAGGCTGGCGAGAGCACGCAATTGCCATCGGCCACGATCAGGTGGCGCGTATTGTCGGGCCGGCCCATCAGGTGGATGACGCGGTCGCCATCGGCCAGGTCGAAATAGCAATAGGCTTCCATGCGCCGCTCGTGGAGATGCGGCGGCATGGTGTTCCACACGCTGCCGGGGGCAAGGTCGGTGATGCCCATCAGCAGCAGGCAGGACGGTGCGACCTCGGGATGGATGTACATCCTGAGCGTGCGCCGGTTGGCCCGCCCTTCCTCGCCGATTTCCACGGCTTTCGACTCGGTGCGCGTGATCAGCCGGTGCGGAATGTCGGCCCCGGCCGGCACCGAGTTCATGTAGAACCGCGCCGGCTTTGCGGCGGCGTCGCTTTCGAGCACGACTTCGCGCGCGCCACGCCCGACATAGACGATGTCCCGGCTGCCGACCGCGAAGCGCTGCCCGTCGATGGTAACGGCGCCGGGACCGCCGAGGTTGGCGATGCCCATTTCGCGGGCAGTGAAGAAATGCTCGGTGCCGACCTCCGCCCCGTCGCCGAAGGAGAGCGGTTGGTTGGTCGGGCAGGCGCCACCCAGGATCATCCGGTCGACATGCGTGTAGACGAACTCGATCGCGCCCTGCCGGAACAGGCCCTCGATCAGGAACTCGGCGCGGAGCCGGGCCGTGTCCATCGCCGCGATGTCAGCCGGGGAGGCGCCGTAGAGTGTACGCATCATGCCGCCTCCGCCCTGGCTTGGAGGTGCCGCAGGCCTTCGGTCAGGCACAGGATCGCCAGCGCCTGGCCGTACCCGGTCGGCTGGATCGGGATGTCGCGATAGAATTGCAGGTCGTACCCCATGCGCGTGCCGTAGGAGACGTTGGCGACGACGCCTGCCTCGTCCACATTGGCCAGCACGGCCTGCATCGCCTTGAGCCCCGCCTCGCCGCATTGCGCCGGCCCGATGCCGAGCCGCGCCGCCTTCATCAGCCCGTAGCCGAAGCCGGCCGTCGCCGAGATTTCGATGTAGGAGGTCGGATCGTCCAGCAGCGTGCGCCATGCGCCGGACGGCATCTGCAGGTCGAGCAGCGCGGCGATCTGGGTTTCCAGCACGCCGAGCAGGTGTGCGCGCACCGATGGCGTGATCTCGGCGATCTCCAGGAGGTCGAGAATACCGACCGTTATCCAGGCATTGCCGCGTCCCCACAGTGCGCGCGCGAAATTGTGGCGGCCGTTGAAGGTCCAGCCGTGGAACCACAGGCCGGAAACCGGGTCGGCCAGATAGCGCGCATGCACCAGGAATTGCCGCTCTGCCTCGTCTACAAAGCGCCGCTCGCCGGTCGCCTGGCCGTGCGAGGCAAGGAACAGCGCCACCATGAACAGCGTGTCGTCCCATAGTTCGCCGTCGTTGATGCGGTCTGACACGTTGTGCTGGAAGCCGCCTTCCGGCGTGCGCGGCAACTCCTCCACGATCCGTTCTGCCCAGTCGCACAGCACCGCGTCGAAGCGCGGAAGCCGCACCCGCCGCGTGAGCTCGCTCAGCGCCAGCATCGGCGCCGTCGTGTTGACGTTGAGCGCCGGCAGGCCGGCGGCAATCCGCCTGTCGTACCAGTCCTCGATGATCGTGCGCAGCCTGTCGTCACCCGTCTGCGACCACAGCCGCACCAGCCCGTAGAGGCCAACGCCCTGCGGCCACTCCCAGCTGTCGAAGCTGACGTAATCGCCGGGCGTGCCGTCGAGATTGGGCTCGTGGAACCGCCCGTCGTGGCGCAGGCCCGTCATCCCGGTGACGAGTCCCTGGAGCACGGACTTCACGCGTTCGGCCGAAAGCTGCATCTTGCCTCCCGACTGGCCATCGACGACTCTCACACAGGGCATTTTCTGACGCAATCCTCCCTCGCTGCGCCTGCCGTCGTCTTCCGGACGAGCCAGCATCAGCTCGCGTCCCGAACCTGGGCATAGCGGCCGCCGGAAAAGACGAGCGGACGCCCGTCCGCGATTTCCATGTCCAGCACGCGCCCAAGCAGGATCATGTGGTCGCCCGCGTCGAAGCGATCGGCGATCGCGCATTCGAAGCGCGCAAGAAAGTGCGGCAATAGCGGCACGCCAAGGTCGTTGTGATCGAGATCGAGGCCTGCGAAATCGGTACCGCTGCGGGCGAAACGCCTGCAAAGCTCCGACTGGTCCGCGCCGAGCACGTGGATCGCGTAGTGCTGACATGCGGCGAATGCCGCAAAGCGCTTCGAGTTGCGGCCGATCGACCACAACACCAGCGGCGGGTCGAGCGACACGGACGAGAAGCTGTTGGCGGTGATCGCGATCGGGCCCTGCGGCGTGCCGGTGGTCACGACCGTGACGCCGGTCGCGAACCGGCCGAACGCCTGGCGCAGCGCGCGGGCCCGTTCGGACGCGCCGGGGTGGGCTGTCGAAGGGGTCATGACAGTTCCGGCCTGCGGTCCATCGATGCGCTGATGCATCATCACGGCACCTGATGGCCGAGTGCGAGGGTGTAGAGCTCGAACCACGTCTCGCGGTCCATCGGCACATCCAGCGCCTTGCCGAGCAGCGCGATGCGCGAAAGCGCGTTGGTGCCAACGACCGGCAGGATGCGGGCGGGATGGCGCAGCAGCCAGGCGACCGCGGCCTCCGCCCCGCCGGCGCCAACCTGGCGGCCGAGTTCCTCGAGCCTTGCCGCAAGCACGGGATGCGCGCCCGAGAAGAGCCGCCCGCCGCCGAGTGGCGACCATGCCATTGGCACGATCCTGCGCTCCTGCAGGAAGGCGAGATCGCCGTTGGTAAGCGCGCCGGGGCTGAGCAGCGACAGTTCGATCTGGTTCGTTACGAGGTGGTTTTCCATGGACGATTGCAGCAGCGTCCAGTCCCACGGCCGGAAGTTGGAGACGCCGATCGCCCGCACCTTGCCCGACCGGACCGCCGCATCCAGAGCCGCTCCCGTCTCGTGCGGGTCCATCAGGGGATCGGGGCGATGGATCAGGAGCAGGTCGATCCGCTCGACGCCCATTTCGCTGAGTGACAAGTCGATCGACCGGGCGATGTGGGCAGCCGACGTGTCGTAGTGCTTGACCTGCGCATGGGCGTAGCGCCCGGCCGGCGCGACGATGTCGCACTTGGTGACGATCTCGACCTTGTCGCGCAGGTGCGGCGCGGCCCTCAGGCAGCGCCCGAGCACGCCCTCGGCGCGATAACCGCCATAGATGTCGGCCTGGTCGAGCGAGGTGATCCCCTGCTCCAGGCAGCTTTCGATCTTGGCCTGCACATGGGCGGGCGAGGTGTCCTCGTCATCGCACAGCCGCCACATGCCGTAGACGATGCGCGACAGCGAAAGGCCGGGCGCGAGTTCCACCCGCTCCATCGGCGCTGCGACCCCGGCTGCGGCCTCGCCTCTCTCCAGTCTGTCCATCAGGTGCGCTCCCCGGTTCCGAGCGGTGTCGGCGGCGTGGAAGGCGGTACCCGGCCGTAGACGTGCGGCAGCGAGCAGGTCTTGAGCTGCGGCAGCACCTTCGTGCCGAAATGCCGGCATTCGTCGAGATGCGGATAGCCGGAGAAGATGAAGGCCCGGATGCCCATCTTCATATAGGCCTCGATCTCCGACAGCACCTGGTCGGTCGAGCCCACCAGGGCCGCCCCGCATCCGGACCTTGCCCGGCCGACACCGGTCCACAGACGCGGCTCGACATAGCCTTCGGCATCGGCCAGCTCGCGGTTCTTCGCCTGGTGCGAAACGCCGAGCGACTTTGCATCCAGCGCCCGCTCGCGAATCGTCCTGCCCTGCTCGTCGTCGAGCCTGGAGACGAGCTCGCGGGCATATTCCCGCGCCTCCGCCTCGGTGTCGCGCACGATCATGTGGACGCGCAGCCCGTAGTCGAGCGTGCGTCCGTGCTTTGCCGCACGCTCGTGCACGGCCTTCATGCGGGCGGCAAGTTCTTCCTTCGTCTCCGGCCACATCAGGTAGACGTCGCACTGCTCGGCGCAGAGCTCCAGCGCGTCGGGCGAGTAGCCCCCGAAATAGAGCAACGGCCCGCCGTTCTGCTGGTAGGGTCTTGCGGGCGCGGTCGTCAGCCCCTTGAAGCGGTAGATTTCGCCCTCGAAGTCGATCTCGTCGCGCGTCCACGCCTGGCGCAGTATCTGCACCACCTCGCGCGAGCGCTGGTAGCGATAGCGGCTGTCGGCGCTCTCGCCGGGAAAGTCCGACGAGATGATGTTCACCGTCAGCCGGCCTTCCAGCATGTGGTCGAGCGTGGCGATGGTGCGCGCCAGCATGATCGGCTGCATCTCGCCGCAGCGCACGGCGGCCAGCATGTTGATCTTCGAGGTGATCGGGGCACAGCCCGCGACGAAGGAAAGCGTGTCCTGCCCGACCTGGTAGGAGGACGGGCACAGTATGTTGCGAAAACCCAGTTCCTCGGCGGTCTTCACGATGTCCGAGCAGTGTGCCCAGCTCGAACGCAGCGACCCGTCCGGTACGCCGAGATAGCGGTAGTCGTCCGAGCACAATGCCGCGAACCAGGCGACCTCCGCGGCGTCGAGATCCTGGGAAGTGACGGGGACGACACTCATCGCGGGGGCCTTTGCGTAGGTGGGATTTTCGCGCGCATGCCGATTTTGACCTTGCGTAGCATCGGCAATGATGTAGATCAATACTGTATCAATTTTTGCCCAGCCGTTCGGAGCGAACATGCACGTCAGGAGGGCAGCGCCGGGTCGCCGCTCGACCCGGTTGCGGGGGCCGCTGCCGGTTCACATGCAGATCAGCGAGATGCTGATCCGC
>ENA-UOVV01001156-UOVV01001156.1-compost-metagenome-genome-assembly--contig:-NODE-1156-length-22020-cov-14.333166_pt1 | contig 22020 bp, 20 predicted proteins | sample MGYA00238155_ERZ761577 | MGnify/ENA primary metagenome ERZ761577 (study PRJEB28898, sample SAMN06268775) | compost metagenome | isolation source: Emeryville, CA | place: USA:Emeryville, CA | collected...
CCTCCATCTTACCGCCGGCGCCGATCATCTGGTACATGGCGCCCTGCTCGGCCTGGGCGAGCCAGTCCTTCTGGATGATGAAAGGGTTGGGGCAGATGTCGGCGAGCGGCGTCGTGTAGTGCTCCCTGGCGAAGGCTCCGGGCTCCTGCCCGCTGGCAAGCGCGGTCGAGGCGGCGAGCAGCGCCGATGCGATCAGGGTCTGATAGGCCGGCTTCATGTCATGCGCTCCTTGTCCGGAGGGTTGGGGCCTGTCTGCCGTCGTGGTGGCGGGCTATGCGGATTTCCCTCCCGACTCGTGCCAGTCGGCGAAGAGGCGGTTTCCAAGCCAGCTGAAAAACAGATAGACGGCGATCGACAGGGCGGACGACGCGATCAGGGCCGCGTACATCTGCTCGTACTTGAAATCCATCTTGGCGTTGATGAGCATCTGGCCGAGGCCGCCCCGGCCGGCGAGGAAAAACAGTTCCGACACGATCGCGCCGATCACGGCGAGGCCGGCCGAGATGCGCAGCCCTGCGAAAAGGGCGGGCGCGGCCGAGGGCAGGCCCGCCTTGCGCAGGATCACCAGCCAGTTGACGCCCTGCAGCTTGAACAGGTCGATGATGCCGCGATCCGTGCTCTTCAAGCCCAGCAGCAGCGTGGTCGGGATAGCGAAGAAAGTGAACAGCGCCACGATCAGCACCTTGGGCATGAAGCCGAAGCCGAGCGCGCTCTGGATCAGCGGGATGATGGCCAGGATCGGAATCGACTGCAACGCCACCAGATAGGGGAAGAACGCCTTCTCCATGACGTGGAAGCGGAACATGACGATCCCGAGGATCATGCCGATGGGGATCGACACGCCCATGCCGACCACCGCGATGGTGATCGTGGTGAGCCCCCTGTCGAGCAGTTCCCAGCGCACTTCCGCGAGCCCGAAAGCCTGGGTCCACAATCCTGCCGCGTCCGGCATCAGGAATTGGCGGTGCGGCTCGAGGCTGTTTCGCGCCCAGATGTAGACGACCACCAGCACCAGGCCCATCAGCACCGGCGGCAGGACGCTCTGGAGGATGCGGCTGGCTACCGAGGGCTGTTCGGCGCGCGGGACGGCGGTGTAGACCTGCGGGATGGCGACGGGTGCGTTGGCCATGACGAACTCACTTTTCGATCGCGTCGCGCAGGGCGACGGAAATATCGCCGCACAGTTCGGAAAACTGCGGCGCATAGCGCAGCTCCGGCGAGCGCGGATAGCTGAACGGGACGTCGAAGGTGGCGACGATGCGGCCCGGCCGCTTCGACATCACGACGACCTTGGTGGACAGGTACACCGCCTCGGGAATCGAATGGGTGATGAACAGGCCCGTGAATCCCTGCCGCATGTAGAGCGAGATCAGCTCGTCGTTCAGCCTTTCGCGGGTGATCTCGTCGAGCGCGCCGAACGGTTCGTCGAACATGAAGACGCTGGGGTTGAGCGCCAGCGAGCGCGCCAGCGAGGCGCGCATGCGCATGCCGCCCGACAGGCGCTTCGGATAGTGGTTCTCGAACCCGGTCAGGCCGACGAGGTCGATCTGCTCCTGTGCGATGCGCGCGCGCTCCGCCGGGCTGAAGCCGCGCAGTTCCATCAGCAGCTCGACATTCTCGCGCACCTTGCGCCACGGCAGCAGGGTCGCGTCCTGGAAGGTGTAGCCGAGATTGTTGCGATCGACATGGACCGTGCCGCCGGTATGGGTGACGAGGCCGGATGCGATCTTGAGCAATGTCGACTTGCCGCAGCCGGACGGCCCCACCACGGCAACGAACTCGCCGGGCTTCAGCGCCAGCGAGACGCCGTCCAGCGTGTGCGTCCCGTCCGGGAACTGCATGTAGACGTCCTCGAAGGAGAGCGCGTTGCCCAGAGCCCCGGCATCGGGGGTCGTGGCGGCGGGAGCCTGGTCGGGCGGCTGTCTGACGAGCTGGATGGCCATGCTTTCCTTTTTCCCCGGAAGGTTCGTGCGTCGTGCCACTGACATACCTATGAAAAGAAACCGAATCTCCTCGCGGAGAACGGGCTCAGATCGATGCTGGGCGCCCGCCCGGCGACGAGCGCGGCGACGTGGCGTCCCGTCGGCGCGCCGGAGCATATTCCCACATGTTGGTGGCCAAAAGCGAACACCGTGTTCCGCAGGCGCGGAGAATGGTCGATGACCGGCAGGCTGTCGGGCAGGCAGGGCCGGTGGCCCATCCATTTCGACGCCTGTCGCGTGTTCAGGTCGGGAAACATCTCGGTCGCGATCTCGGCCAGCCGGTCGGCCCGCGCATAGTTGGGCGCGGCCTTCAGCCCGGCCAGTTCGACGGTGCCGGCGATCCGCAGCCCCGGCGTCATCGGATTGACGAAGACGCTGCGGCGGTTCCACATCACGGTGCGGCGCACGTCGATGCCCGGTTCGGCGAAGGTCACGTGATAGCCGCGCTGGGTTTCGAGCGGCACCGAGGTGCCGAGCTTGCGCGCAAGATTGCCGGACCATGCGCCGGCCGCCAGCACCAGACGGTCGACCGGCAGGCGGCCCTGGCTGGTGACGAGCGCCTTCGGCGCCCCGTCGCCGATCTCGACATCGGTGACCTCGGCGCGCACGATCGTGCCGCCGTCGGCGGCGACCCGGGCAGCGATCGCCTTGACCAGCTCGTGCGGATCGACGGTCGAGCCGTTCTCGGGCGCGAAGATGCCGATGTCGAAGCGCGGGTTGAGGGCCGGCTCGAGCTGGCGGATCTCGGTGCCGCCGATCTCGTCCATCTGTGCGCCGAGGCGGCGGCGAAGCTCCAGCGTCCAGCCCGCCTTCTCCAGCTCGCCCCGGTTCTCGTAGACGTAGAGGCAGCCGTTGCGGCGGATGAGGCTGCGAAACGCGCCGCCTTCGAGGATACGTTCGTAGTCGTCGAAGACCGTCTCCATCAGCGCGCGCATGGCGGCGGCGACGCGCGCCACCTCCTCGCGCGTGGCATGGCGCAGGAAACGCAGCAGCCACGGCATCACGCGCGGCAGGTAGGACCAGCGGATGGTGAGCGGCCCGAGCGGGTCCATCAGCCAGCCGGGGACTTTTTCCAGCATGCCCGGCATGGAGACAGGCAGCACGGCGCTCGGCGAAACCGAGCCCGCATTGCCGAAGGACGTCCCGTTGCCCGGATCCAGCCGGTCGACGACGGTGACTGAATAGCCCTCGCGCTGCAGATAGGCAGCGCAGCAGACGCCGACGATGCCGGCGCCGATGACGGTCACGTGAGGGCTGTCTTCCTGGGGCATGGGCGGCCGCGGAATCCCGGTTCAGTAATGTGCCATTTCGTGGCGTACGTCCTGCAGAAAGCGTTCGACACGCTGTGGGGTGACATTGTTGATATCGTAGAGCGCATGATAGCGGACACGCACCCTGGGATGACAGATCACCCGCAGGAACCGCGTCGCATTCTTGCGCGGCGGATCGCCGAGCACCATCGCGCGCCAGCGCTTCGAGCCATAGGTGGTGACGGTGGTCAGCTTGCGGATGTTGGTCAGGCCGGGGCCGATCTTGCCATCCTCCAGCACGAAAGACACGTCCGGCAGGAAGATGCGGTCGAAATAGCCCTTCAACATCGCCGGCCAGCCGAAATTCCAGACCGGATGGCACAAGACGAGCCCTTCCGCGCGCCGCAGGCGCTCGACATAGGAGGCGACCTTGCGCTGGTTGATGGCCGTGTCGTGATAATCGCGGCGGTCGTCGGCCGAAAGGACGGGATCGAAGCCTTCGGCATAAAGGTCGAGGTCGTCGACCTCGTGGCCGGCCCGGGTCAACTCGTCCACGACGATGCCGTGCAACTGCGCGGCGAGGCTGTCCTGCAAGGGGTGGGCGTAGATGACATGCACCCGCACGGGGAAGGCTCCTACTCGTTGAAAAGAAAAATCTTGCCCGGCTCGGGCACCCAGTCCGGATCGATCCAGGCAATCATCTTGCCGGGATTGAGCAGGCCCTTGGGGTCGGCCTGACGCTTGAATTCGAGATGGGCGGTATTGACCTTCTTCATCCCGCCTTCCTCCAGGGTGATCCGGTGCGGATTGAAGACGGGTAGCTCGAATTCCTGCTCCAGCGTCAGGATGATCTCTTCCAGGCGCTCGTTCGTCGTGTGGCGCACCAGCGGCAGCGCGACCGGCGCGACCACGCCGTCGAAGCGGGTGAACTCGAAATGAAGCAGCAATTCGTCGCCGAAGCGTTGCTTCACCTGCCGCACCTTCTCGAACATCACCGGCCGCGGAACCAGCATCTGGACATAGGTGATGGTCGGGTCGACGCGCAGCGCGCGCAGCGTCGTGTGGTTCCAGGCGAGCTCGAAGGCCGCCGGCAGCTTGCGGCCGCCCTCCAGCCGGTCGTAGCGCAGGCGCACGGCGGCCCCGCCGAAGCCCTCGACCAGCGCGACGAGCGTTTCGACGGTGGCGGTCGAGACGGTGACGGCCAGCAGCGCCTCGTTCTCCTTGAGGAAGGGGCGATGGCGCAGGAAATACGAAGCCGGGATGGCGGCCTCGAAGGTCGAGACCATGCGGCTGACGATGCCCTCGCTCTCGCCGACGGCGATCGCCAGCCGGCAGGCATTCTCGAAACTGTCGGCGCCGACCAGCACGTCGACCCATTCGGTCGCCGGATCGACCGGCAGCTCCACCTCGACGATGACGCCGTTGACGCCGTAGGCGTGGGCGGCCTTGCTGATATCCTCGCCCGTCAGGTCGAGGATGCGCGGCGTCTCCTCCATCGTCACCAGCCGCAGCCGGCGGATGTTCTTCGGATTGCGCAGTCCGCCCCAGCGGATGGCGCCGACGCCGCTCGACCCGCCGGCGATGAAGCCGCCGATGGTGGCCGTCGCCGTGGTCGAGGGAAACAGCCGGATCTCCTTGCCCTGCCCGCGCAAGGCATGCTCGATCTGCTCGATGATCGCGCCGCTCTCGGCGACGACATGATCGTCGGCGATCTTCAGGATGCGGTTCAGGTGCCGGGTATGCAGGACGACGCCGCCGGAGAGCGGCATGGCCTGTCCGTAATTGCCGGTCCCGCCGCCGCGCGTGGTGACGGGCACGTCATGTTTCCAGCAGGCGGCAAGCACCTCGGCAACTTCCTCCACCGAACGCGGCGCGACGACGAAATCGGCCGTCACATCCTGGATCAGCTCGCGCAGGATCGGGCTGTACCAGTAGAAGTCGCGGCTCTTCTGCTGAACCGTCGCCGGATTGTCGTCGATATCGAGATGGGCCAGCGCCTGCTTGCAGGCCGCGATGTCGGCGGTCATGCGAACTCCATTGGAAACAGGTCCCGCAGCGGCGAGGCGACGCCCGGCAGCAGCGCGCCCGCGCGGATGACGATCCGGTCCGAATGCGGGCCGCTGAAAAGGTCGATCCAGTCCTGCGCGTCGAACACCACCAGGTCGGCAAGCGCGCCCGCGGCGATGCGGCCATGCCCGGCAAAGCCTGTCGCGGCGGCCGCGCTTTCGTAGAAGCCGCCGATCCAGCCGCCGACCTCGTCCATGTGTCCGGCCCTGATCGCGGAGCGCAGCACCTCCATCATGTCGAACCCGCCATAGGGGAAGAAGGCGTCCTGGACGTTGTCGGAGGCGAAATGAACGGGAATGCCGCGCGCCAGCATCTCGTGGACGGTGGTCAGCCCGCGGCTGCGCGGGGTCCGTCCCGCGATGCGGCCCTGCAGGAACAGGTTCGAGTGCGGCAGCGCGACCACATGGATGCCGGACGCCGCGACCTTGTCGAGAATACGGGAAAGCTCGGCCTCGCTCTTGGAGGAAAGCGCGCAGCAATGGCCGGCGAGCACGCGGCCGCCGAAGCCCGTGCGCGCGACGCTGTCGGCAATCATCTCCAACCCCGCCGCGGTGGCGTCGAGCGTCTCGTCGACATGGAAGTCCACGTCGAGGCCGGTTTCAGCCGCGTGCTCGAACAGCGCGTCGAGGCGAGCCGGCGTTGCCGTGTTCGGCGCGACGAACACGCCGGCCACGCCGGCCAGCCGCGCGATCTGGCGGCAGCGCTCGGCAAAATCCGCCTCCTCGGCGCGCTCGACCGCCATCAGAGCCACGCCCTGCAGCGCGAGACGGCCGGCCCAGCGGCTGCGCAGCTCGTCGAACACCCGCCACGAGACGCTTTCGGCCGGCATGTCCGGCGTGTCGAGATGGGTGCGCATGGCAACCGTGCCGTGCATATAGGCGGCGTGCAGGGCAAGCTCCATCCGCCGCGCAAGGTCGGCATGCGTGCGGTTGGGCATGTCCGCCATGCTGAGCCTGACCGCCTCCAGCAGCCCGCTTCCGTCGCCTTTCGGAATGCCCGTGCGGCGTACGGTAAAGGCCTTGTCGAGATGGACATGCGTGTCGATCAGCCCTGGAAGCACGATGCGCCCGGCCAGGTCGACCGCGGCGGCGTCAGGCGCGCCGGGCCCGATCCGGCCGTCGGGGCCAAGGGCGAGGTCGGTGGTGAAAAGGCCGTGTGCGGCATCGACCTCGCGCCTTTCCAGCCCCGTCGCCAGAGCGATCGGCACGCGCGCATTCAGCAACCGCAGGCCGGTGCGAGGGAAGTCCGGATGGATCGTCATCGGGCGGAGGACCCGTAGGCGATGGGATGGCGCGCGACCTCCTCCAGCAATCTGGCATAGCGCGCAGCCGCGTGTTCGACGATCGCCCTGCCCGCCTCCGCGGTCGCCGCCGCCGCGTTTCCGGCCGCGCCCTGCGGATTGAGGTCGTCCATTATCCAGCCGGCCGACACGGGCCCGACGATGCGCAGGATCTCGTTCGTCTGCGCCACGGCGCGCGAGGCGGGGACGAAATCCCGCGCCTTGTCCATCGCCACGAGGTCGCCGCGCACATGGAGCATGGCAGCCGTCTCGACGAAGCCGGCATGAATGCCGTCGCGGGCCTCTGTTTCCGAGACCAGCCCCGGCGGATAGCCCATGCTCATCCAGCCGGCGCTGACGCAAAACAGGCCCGCCTCGACCCGCAGCGCCCGTGCGGCGATCTGCAGGACCGGAACGTTGCCGCCATGCGCGTTGAGAAAGACGAGCCGGCGGATGCCGGAACGGGCGACGCTCAGCCCCGTCTGCACCAGGACCGATTGCAGCGTGGCCGCGTCGAGCGTCAACACCCCCGGAAACGCAAGATGCTCGTCGGACTTGGCCACCGCCACCGTGGGCAGGACCACGACCGTCGCCGCTTCGGCATTCGCCGCAGCCCGCAGGGCAATCGCATCGGCCAGGATGGCGTCCGTCGCCAGAGGCAGATGCGGCCCGTGCTGCTCCATGGCGCCGACCGGCAGCAGCGCAACGGTCGCATCCGTCACCAGCGCCTTCAGATCGTCCGCCTTCAGGTCGCCCCAGAGCCGAAATGCCATTGTCAGTCCGATTATCGATCACATGTTCGCTCATCGTGGCAACAAAGCCTATCATGGTCAAGCAAGGATTTGCCGGAATTGACAGGGGTAAGCAGGCGCGTTCTATGATAATTGAACGAATGTTCGATATTCGACCCGCATTCCGGAGGCACGCGTGACACATTTGGAACGGATTTCCGCGAGCGCATTCGCGCCGTTCGGCCACCTGGCGCGCGCCGGAGACGGGCTGGTGAAATCGATCCGCGACGGCGGCGCCGTGCTGACCAGGACACCGGCACGGATGCTGCACGACGACCACGGCGTCGACTTCGCGCTCGATTTCTATGAGGTCCGGCCGGAGGGCGCCCGGCTGGCCGTCCGGCAGGCCGAGCGGCACCCGCATTCCGCGCAGGTCTTCATCCCCATGGAGGCTGAGCGCTATCTTGTCGTCGTCTGGCCCGGCCACCCGGATGCCGGCGCCCCGCGCGCCTTCCTGGCCGGGCCGCGGGATGTGGTGATCTACCATCCCGGCACATGGCATCACGGCATCGTCGCGCTCGATCGCGACGCGCTGTTCGCCTCGGCGATGTGGCGCACGCGCGGCGGGGTCGACGCGGAGTTCCATACGCTGGCCGATCCGTTCGACCTGGAGCTGGAAGGCGCGGTCCTGTGAGCATTCTGTGCGTCGATATCGGGGCGGCCTTCGTCGACCTCGCGCTGCTGCGCGGCAGGTCGATCGAGACGATGAAGGTGCCGGTGGCGGGCCGCGCTCCGGGCGAGGCGATCCTGGCAGGGATCGATGGCGCCTGCAGCGCGTGGGCCGAGCCGGTTTCGGCGTTGGCGGAAATCCGCCTCGGCTCGACCGGCGCGGTCAACGCGCTGCTTGCCCGCAGCGGCGCCCGCATCGGCCTCGTCACCAACCGGGGCTTTGCCGATACGCTCGCATTGGGCCGCCAGAACCGCGCGGACCTGTACGACCCTGTGGCCACCTCCCCCTCCCCGACCTTTCTGGTCGAAAGCGACCGCATCGCCGAGATCGCCGGCCGCCTCGACGCGGACGGACGCGAGGTGGAGCCCCTGTCTGCGCAGGATGTCGCCGCCGCCGCCGACAGGCTCGCCACCATGAAGGTGGAGGCTGTCGCGGTCTGCCTGCTGTTCGCCCATGTCGAGCCGGCGCACGAGCTCGCCTGCGCGAAGATCCTGCGCAACCGCCTGCCCGGCGTCCCCGTCGTGCTGTCGCATCAGGTCGACCGCAATGCGCGCGAGTACGAGCGCACGGTCTCGGCCTGCCTCGAGGCATGGTTGCGGCCGAGCCGGCAGGCCACCGGCGAGATGCTCGAGCGCGGCCTTGCCGCACGCGGCTTTTCCGGCCGGCTCTCGTTCGCGGATTCGCGCGGCCACCTGCGCGCCGCATCGGCGGAGGGCGCGACGAGCGTGATTTCGCAGATCGCCAGCGGCCCCGCCATCGCGGCGCTGGCGGGCGCCGCGACCGCGCGCCGGCTCGGGGCCGCGCGCGCCATCGTCGTCGACATCGGCTCGGCCAGCACCGACATTGTGCTGATCGAGGACGGCCAGCCCGCGGTGACCGGCCGTGCCGTCTTTGCCGGTGTGCCCATCCGCCTGCCGATGACCGATGTGGAAAGCATCGCGATCGGCGGCGGCCGCCCCATCGAGGCCGGCGCGGCGGGGCCGGCGTTCGGCGCGCTCGCTCCGGCAGACGAAACCGCGACGCTGAGCGACGCTCTGGCGCTGCTCGGCCGGCTGCCCGCTGCGGCAGCGCCCGGAGCCGATACGCGGATGGCGGCGCTGGCGGCGCGCTGGGGCAAGCCCGCGGCAGAGGCCGCGGCTCTCGTCGAACAGGCCGCGCTCGACGGGGTCGCGGCGGCGATCTCGTCCTATGCGGCGCGGCGCAACGTCGACCCGGCGGGCGTCACGCTGATCGCTTCCGGCGGGCTCGGCGGCCCGCTCGCCTGCGCGCTGGCCGACCGGCTCGGTTGCCGCAGGGTCGCGGCAGGCCCCGCCCTCGCCGTGTCGGGTGCGCTCGGGCTGATGGAGGCCCGCCATGTGCGCGAGAGCGTGCTGCCGGTCTCGCGTCCCCTTCCCTCCCTGACGGATGCCGACATCTCCTCCCTGCTGGACAGGCTCGGCGCGGGCGGCAAGGCCGGCAGGCGGCAGATCGTCATGGAAGCCGCGCCCGACCCGTTCATGCATCCGGCCCGTATTCTCCTGGAAGAGCGCCCGGATGCGCACGCGCTGCGCGCCGCGTTCGTGGCCCATTTCACGCAGCGCTACGGCACGTTGCCGGCGGGAGACGGCTTCGTCTTCTCGCTTGCCGTGCTGGCTTTCGAGGACGAGGGGTCCGATGACGGCCTGGTTGCGCCGGGTGCGGCCGGCGGGGCCGATGCTCTTGCTGCCGGCAAAGGCTGGGCGCGCGCGGACGGGCCGGCCGGGACGATCAGTCTGACGCGCGAGGCCGCCGCGGCGGCGCTTGCGCCGCAAACGCTGCAGATGCGTCTCGATGCGATCGCGCAGGCCATGCAGGAAACGCTGTTCGGCACGGCGATCTCGCCGGTCGTCCGCGAGGGCAACGATGCGGCCGCCGCGCTGCTGACGCTCGAAGGCGAGGTGATCGCGCTGTCGGATGCCATCCCGCTGCTGCTCGGCGCGCTCGACGGCTCCGTGCGCTCCATCATCGCGGAGTTCCCGGTGGCGACGCTGCGCGACGGCGAGCTCTATCTCATGAACGACCCCTATGCCGGCGGCACGCACCTGCCCGACATCACGGTGATGCGGCCCGTCTTCTTCGAGGGGCGTCCCGTCTGTCTCGCGGCGACCATTCTGCATCACCAGGACGTGGGCGGCATGCGGCCCGGCTCGGTGCCGCCCGATGCCACCGACATCCATCAGGAGGGCCTGCGGCTGCCGCCGATGCGGATGGGCGCCGACGGCCGGATCGCGCCCGAGATCGAGCGGCTGATCTCGCTCAACTCGCGGACACCGAAGACGGTTCTCGGCGACCTCACCTCCCAGATCGGCGCGGCCAACCAGGCCGCCGCGGCGCTGGCGCGGCTTCTGGCCGAAACCGGCGCGACCGCGTTCCGCGACGGCGTGGCGGCCTGTCTCGCCCGCGGCGAGGCGGCGGCGCGGCAGATGCTTGCCGGGCTGCCGGCAGGCCCCCATGAGGCGGCCGAGCGGCTCGACCCGATGCCCGGCCTGCCCGACGTCGCGATCCGGCTCTCGCTCGCCTGCGCCGACGGGCGGCTCACAGCCGACTTCACCGGCACCAGCCCGCAGGTTCCCGCCCCGATCAACTGCGTCCGGTCCGGCCCCTATGCCGCAGCCTTCTTCAGCCTGCTCTGCCTGCTGAAAGGCAATCCGTTCCGCAATGGCGGCGTCGCCCGTGCGATCGACCTCGTCCTGCCGGAAGGTTGCGCCATCAACGCCTCGCCGCCCGCCGCCGTCAATGCGCGCATGGGCATGGTGCGCGCCACCACCTCGGCGCTGCTGCAGGCGCTGGGCAAGGCGCAGCCGCAGACCATGCCGGCCGCCAATTCGGGGATGTCCTATGTGCTCGCCTTCTCCGGGCGCCGCGCGGACGGACGCCCCTTCGTCTCCACCGAGATCATCGCCGGCGGTGCCGGCGGCGGCCCTCGCGGCGACGGCGCTTCCGGCCTTTCCACCGATGTCGGCAACGCCATGAACATGCCGGCCGAGGCGCTTGAGGCGCTGGTGCCGATACGGCTGGTCGGCGCCGAGATCCGGAAGGGGTCGGGCGGTGTCGGCCGTTATCGCGGCGGCGACGGCATCCGCCGCACCTATCGCGCGCTCGCGGACGGCGTTGCCGTGTCGTTGCGCGGCGAGCGCTTCGCCAGCGTGCCCGCAGGCTTGCTCGGCGGCGGCTCGCCGCAGCCGTCGGCCGCCACGGTCGTGCGCGCGGACGGGCGGCGCGAGGCCCTGCTCTCGCGCTCGACGCTGACGCTCGACCGGGGCGACCATTTGATTGTTGAAAGTTGCGGCGGCGCCGGCTATGGCTCAGCCGGCTCGTAAATCCTGACAGCCGACAGGCGATTTCCGCCTTCTTGCCCGCATCGGGCGGAAAATCAGCCGGAATGATGCGGCCGAACGGTCCTCTTTTCTGACGTTGCTGGGTTTCTCGTGCAGCCGAATCTCCACGATCTTCTGGACAAGCAGGACAAGGAAACCTCCCTTACCTTCGGCAAGGGTCTGTCCGTGATCCTCGCCTTCGAGGGTCGCAACCGCGCCCTGTCGATTCCCGAGATCGCCGCCAGGGTCGGCCTGAACCGCGCGGTGACGCGCCGGCTGGTGCGTACGCTGGAGCAGCTGGGCTTCGTCTCGGCCGATCGCGGACGCTATGAGCTGACGCCGCGCATCCTGCGGCTGGCGCAGGGCTTCATGCAGACGCGCAACATCCCGCAGCTCATCCAGCCGCTGTTGCGCAGCGCCTCCCACGAGGTCGGCGAATCGATCTCCTTTGCCATGCTCGACGACGACGAGGCGATCTATGTCGCGCACGCCTTCGTCCCGAGCCGCTTTTCGCTCAACATGGTCACGGTGGGCAGCCGCGTGCCGCTGGCGCCGACCGCGATCGGGCGCGCCATGCTCGCCTTCCTCGACAGGGACAGGCGCGACGCCATCCTCGACCGCATCGACTTCACGCCCTACACGCCGCATACGCTGACCGACCGCAAGGCGCTGACCGATCTCCTGAACTTCATCCGCGTCAAGGGATTCTGCTACGCCGAGGCCGAATATGTCGAAGGGGTCGACTCGCTCGCCGTGCCGGTGCTCGACGCCAAGTCGCAGGTGCTGGGGGCGGTCTCGATCATCTTCCCGCAGGGACAGTATGACGAGCGCGAGATCGACGGCCGGCTGAGCCCGCTGCTCGGCCGCTGCGCGGCCGATATCGGCGCCGCGCTCTGACACCGGCGCCGCGCGGCGCTTCCCGCCCCTTCTCAGAGGGAACTGGCCATGAGTACGCGCATCTTCACCGGACATGCCGTCGCCGGCCGCCTTCATGGCCGCATAAGGGAGCGGATCGCGGAGCTCGGCCGCGCGCCCCGCTGCGCCGTGCTGCTCGACCGGGAAAACGCGCCGATGGCGGCGTATGCGCAGCGGCAGCGGGAGGCCGCCCTGCAGCTCGGCATCGAGCTGGACTTCGCCGACTACGAGCCGTCGCCGGAGCGGATCCGCGCGCAGTTGGCGCGCCTCGGCGCGGACCCGCGCCGCGACGCGGTGATGACGCTCTACCCCCTGCCTGCGGGGCTCGATCCGGTCGAGGCCGCGCTTCTCATCGGCGCGGACAGGGACGTCGACGGCCTGCATCCCGAAAATGCCGGCCGCATCGCCCTCGGCGCACCGGCGCGGCCACCGGCAACGGCGCATGCATGCCGGCTCGCCATCGGGGAGCTGGCCGGTAACATGCGCGGTGCGGAGATCGTCATCGTCGGCGCGTCGCGGATCGTCGGGCGCCCGCTCGCGGCGATGCTGCTCGACGCCGAGGCGACCGTCACCGTCTGCCACGTCGCGACGCGCGACCTCGCCGACCACACGCGCGGCGCCGACATCGTCGTCTCGGCGGCCGGCGTGGCCGGGCTGATCGGCGCTACCCATATCCGCCGGGGCGCGATCCTCGTCGACGTGTCGATCATCCGTACGCCGGCCGGTTTGGTGGGCGATGTCGATCTCGCGTCCGTCGACGGCAGGGCCGCCGTCGTCACCCATGTGCCGGACGGCATCGGCCCCATCACCACCGCCTGCCTGTTCGAGAACGTGGTGGCGGCCGCGGCCGAGCGGGCCGCCCGCGGCTGAAGCCGGACGTCAGCGCGGCGTGCGCGCCGCGACGACCTCGATCTCGACCTTGAACTCCTCGCGCGTGAAGCCCGATACGATCATCAGCGTCGAGGCCGGCGCCGGCTGCGGAAACAGCCGGTCGCGCACGTTCATATAGGGGCGCATATGCGCCCGGTCGGTGACGTAGGCGTTGATGCGCACCACGTCGGCGAGGTCCATGCCGGCCGCCTGGAGGATCGCGCGGACATTGGCGAAGCACAGCTCGGCCTGGGATTCGACGTCGCCCGGCACGCTCTGGTCGGCGCCGATGCCGAGCTGGCCCGAGCAGAACACCATGTCGAGGCCCGCCCTGACCAGGACGCCGTGGCTGTAGGCGGCGAACGGCGCCGGCATTGCCGGCGGCGTGAGGTAGGCGAGGCTCCGTCGATCGTCGGTCATGGTTGTCCTGCAGGCTGTGATGCGGCCGGCTGCCGCAGCAAAGCGCCAGCATCGGCATCTGCGGCCCCGATTTCAAGCCTCCTGCCGCGACCTGTTCGGAGCAATCGCCCCGACATGGCGAGGCGGCATCATAACCGGCTCGTCACCCTCGGCCCCGTGCCGAGGATCTGCAATCGTCCGATCAATCGACAGGTCGCAGATGCTCGGGGCAAGCCCGAGCATGACGGCGCTGCCGTTTTCGGGCTTTATCGACAATCTCGCGGGGCCACCCGAAGGCGGCCCCTGCCCCTCGTTCCGAAACCGGGAGGGTTCAGGAACCCTTGGTGCGCCAGCTGTCGGCGGCGTAGTGCTCGCGCGCCTCGCGCGAATAGGGCGTCGGCGACACGCGCACGCGGATCTCGGCCTGCCTGTGACGCTCGGTCGAGGTCTTGCCGCTGCCGCCGTCGGGCTCGCCCCACACCAGGGTCAGCACGTCGCCCACGTCGATGTCGGGGTTGACCACGCCGAGCGAGAGCATGCAGCGCTCATTGTAGGAATAGCCGTTGAACATCGACATGCCGACCTGCTTGCCGTCATGCAGGATAAGGTCGGCCGAGGTCGAGGCGTAGTTCGGCTGCGGGAAGTCGATCCACTTGTAGGGAGCCTCGTCCCTCTGGAAGCCCGACGCGATCACCTTGACCACGTCGTCGGCATTCCACTCGAAAGTGACCTTCTTGCGCTGCGGCTTGTCCTTCATGGCCTGCAGCGCCTGCTTGCCGATGAAGTCCGTCTTCCAGCCGATATAGAATCCGTAGCCCAGCTCGAACGGGTTGACGTAGTAATCCTCGATGTTTCTCGACACCATCGAGCCGCCGATCGAGCCGACCGCCTCGTAGGAATCGGCGCCGAGCCACTGGCGGTATTCCGCCATCATGCCGTCGCCGGTGTAGATGCCCGGCAGCGGCGACGGGATCCATCCCGATTCCAGCGTGTTGGTCGAATAGGCGCGGCTGCCGACCTGATGCAGATCCACCCCTGCGTCGCGCGCCGCCTGCAGGATGACCGACTGGATATAGGACTTGTCCTGATAAGGCCCCCAGATTTCGAGGCCCGGCGCGCCGGCCATGCCGTGGCGCAGCGCCTGCACCTTCTTCGACCCGACATTGATCCAGTCGACGTGGAAGAACTTGATGTCCGGCACCGGCCCGCCATTCATCTTCTCCAGGACCTTGTCGGCATCCGGCCCCTGGATCTGGAAGCGATAGTGGGTGCGGTAGATCGCGCGGCCATCGGGACGCGAATCGGAGCGCGGGTCGCGCTGGACGCGCACGTTCCACTTGCCGATCGCCTGCTGGAACTGCACCCAGTTGGCCGTCGGCGCGCGGCCGACGAGCACGAACTTGTCCTCCCGCTCGCGGAAGATGATCATGTCGCCGATGACATGGCCGGCCGGCGTCACGGGCACGAAGTGCTTGGCGCGGTTCAGGTCGAAATTGCCGAAGCTGTTGATGCCCACATATTCGAGGAAGGCGGCCGCCTGCGGCCCCTCGACGATGACCTCGTCCATGTGGTGCGACTGGTCGAACAGGACCGCCGACTTCGCCCAGGCGCGCTGCTCGTCGCGCCAGTTGGTGAATTCCGGCGCGACCACCGGATAGACGTACATGCCGATCTTGGAGTTGCGCAACATGTCGACGACATTGCCCTTCTCCTTGATGACGCTTTCGAGGCTGGAATTGGCCATCTCACTTCCTCCCGGAACGGTTACAGATGTATACATCGTAATGGCGCAACGAGCAGGATTGTGCAAGCAAAAGGCGCCTGCGGGCAGAAAAATCTGCCTTCCAGGTATACTTGCGATGGAGACGGAAGGGCGGCTAGCCGATGACGAGCGCCAGGCCCGGCACCTGGCTGATGAGGCTGCGGTCCTCGTTCAGCACATAGTCGAGATTGCTGCGCGCGGTGCGCGCATGCTCGCGCGCGATCGCCTCGGCGCGCGTTCCCTCCCGTGCCGCGATTGCCGCGACGAGCGCCCGGTGCTGCTCCTGGGCTGCGCTGAGCGAGCGGCGGAAGGCGGCAATGTCGCTGCGGTCGGGCAGGAAGGCCGAAGGCGAGGCGAACGGCAGCCGGGTCGCGCGCTCGACCTCCCGGCGCACGATGTCGCTGCCCGACAGGCCGGCGAGAAGATGGTGGAACTCCGCATTGCACTCGGCATAGCGGTCGAAGTCGACCTGGCCCGGCTCGCTGCCGAAACAGTCGTCCAGCTTGCCGACGACCGTCCGCATCGCCGCCAGCCGCTCGGCCGGAACGCCCCGCTCCGCCGCAAGGCGCGCGGCGGTGCCCTCCAGAACGCCGCGCAGCTCGATCGCGTCGACCACGTCGGCGAAGCTGAAGGTGCGCACGATGAAGCCGCCATTGCGCGCACGCTCCAGGAGCCCCTCCTCGGCGAGCCGCGACATGGCCTCGCGCACCGGCGTGCGCGAGATCGCGAGCTGCTCGGCCATCGGCACCTCGAACAGCCGCATGCCACCCGGCAGCTCGCCGCTGAGGATCTTCTGGCGCAACGCGATGACGGCACGCATGGCGTGCGTCTTGGCCGATTTCCGGGTCATGCGGCGGCTCCTTTCCGGAGAGGGCTCCGGCGCGCCGCCCGTGCCGGCGCGCAGCGCTTCACCATGTGTCCTGCCTGTCGCCAAGATCGAGCCCGATATAGCGGTCGAGCGCAGTGGCGTCGGCCAGCAGCGCGCGCGAGCCGGCGCGGTGGGCGATCAGCCCGCGCTCGATGACGACCGCCTGGTCGGTCAGCCTGAGGGCAACCTCGGCGTGTTGCTCGACCAGCACGAGCGCGATCCCCTCGCCGTCCGCCATGCGGTGGATCGCGGCCGTCAGCTCCTCCACGATGATCGGCGCGAGCCCTTCCAGCGGCTCGTCCAGCAGCAACACCGAGGGGTTCGTCATCAGCGTGCGGCCGATGGTCAGCATCTGCTGCTCGCCGCCGGAAAGCTGGTTGCCCATGTTGCCGCGCCGCTCCTTCAGGCGCGGGAACAGGCCGTAGACGGCGTCGAGGTCCCAGCGGCCGCTGCGGGCGGCCACCGTCAGGTTCTCCTCGACCGTCAGCGAGGGGAAGATGTCGCGCTCCTGCGGCACCCAGCCGAGCCCGAGCCGGGCGCGCTGATGGGGCTGCAGACGCGAGATGTCGCGACCGCGGAAATGGACCGACCCGGAGGCCAGCCTGAGATAGCCCATGGCGGTGAGGATGAGCGTCGTCTTGCCGACGCCGTTGCGGCCGAGCAGCGCGAGGCTGCCGCCTTCCGGCACGCTGACCGAAACATGGTCGAGCACGATCCCGTCGCCATAGCCGGCGCTGACGTCGCGCAGCTCGAGCAGGGGTTCAGCCATGCGTACCATGCCCCAGATAGACCTCGCGCACACGCGGATCGGTGCGGATCACTTCCGGCTCCGCCTCCAGCAGGATGCCGCCGGAGACCAGCACGATGATGCGCGAGGCGAAGTTGAAGACGAGGCTCATGTCGTGCTCGATGAAAAGCACGGAAATGTCCTTCGGCAGCTCGGCGATGACGCGAAACAGTTCGGCGCTTTCGCTCTTGGGCACGCCGGCCGCCGGCTCGTCGAGCAGCAGCACCTTGGGCCGGGTCGCGAGCGCCAGCGCGATCTCCAGCAGGCGCTGCTGGCCATAGGCCAGCGTCCGCGTCAGCCGCGTCGCCACGCCGTCCAGCGAGAGCTGCGCCAGGATCGAATAGCCCTCCTCGATCGCCGCGCGGTGGGCGACCAGGTTGCGCCAGAACTGCCCGGAGGTGCGCTCCCGCTCGCAGATTGCCAGCGTGACCGATTCGAGCGGGGTGAGGTCGGGAAACAGCGTGTTGATCTGGAAGGTGCGCGTCAGCCCGCGGCGCACCCGCGCGACCGTGTCCTGCCCGGTGACGTCGGCGCCGTCGAGCAGGATGCGCCCACTGTCCGGCTTCAACTGCCCGGTGATCAGGTTGATCAGCGTCGTCTTGCCGGCGCCGTTCGGGCCGATCAGCGCATGGCGCGCGCCCTGCGGCAGCGACAGAGTGATGTCGCGGGCGACTTCGAGCGAGCCGAACTTCTTGCACAGCCTCTCGGTTTCCAGGGCGTTCGGATCGGTCATGCGTCGCGCTTCCCGATCAGGCGGGTCAGCCCGCCGAGAATGCCCCTCGGCATGAACAGCACGACGGCCATCAGCAGCAGCCCGATCCAGAAATACCAGTATTGCGGATTGAGGCCCGCCACCTGGTCGCGCACCAGCAGGAAGATGACGGCGCCGATGATCGCGCCGTAAAGCCGCCCGGTGCCGCCCAGGATCAGCATCACCACCACGTCGGCCGACCGCTGGAAGCTCATCACGTCGAGCACGACGGTGTTCGTGGTCTGCGTCAGCAGCGCCCCCGCGACGCCCGCCAGGGCCGCCGAGATCGTGTAGATCTTGCGCAGGTGCCGGCGCGGCTCGGCGCCGATGGCCGGCATCCGGCGCAGGTTCTCGCGGATGCCGCGCAGCGACAGGCCGAACGAGGAATTGACGATCCTGCGGCTGATGAGGAAGCCGATGAACAGCACCGCCAGCGAATAGGAATAGGCCGTGTAGCCCCACAGGTCGAACCGGTAGCGGTTGAAGATGGACCACGTGCTGACGCCGCGCAGGCCGTCGGTTCCGCCCGTCAGCCAGGTCATCGCATTGGCGAGCTCGAGTGTCAGGAAGCCCAGGCCCAGCGTCACCATCAGCAGCGCCAGGTGCTGGACGCGCACGATCAGGAAGCTGGCGACGAAGCCGACGAGCGCTGCGACGCCCGCCGCGAACAGCAGCCCGCTGATCGGCTCGCCCCAGCCCCAGCGGGCGCTCAGGATGCCGGCCGCGTAGGCGCCGACGCCGAAGAACATGGCGTGGCCCAGCGTGATGATGCCCGCATAGCCGAGGATCAGATCGACGGAGATCGCAAACAGCGCGGTGATCGCCACCTGGCTGGCGAGCGGCAGATAGGTCGGGAAGAAGTAGAACGGCAGCAGCGTCGCCAGCCAGAACACGACCTCGAAAACCGACCACCGGCTTTGCCGGCGCAGCCACGCGATCGACGGGGCGGATGCGGGCGAAGTCACGTTGCTCATCCTCCTCCCCTTCCCGTTACCGCTTGCCGAACAGGCCCATCGGCCGCACCAGCAGGATGGCCACGAGCAGCAGATAGATGAGGAACGAGCCGATCTCCGGCACGAAATACTTGCCCGCCACGTCGCCGATGCCCAGAAGCGCCGCCCCGACGAAGGAGCCGGTGATGGAGCCCAGCCCGCCGACCGCGACGATGATCAGGACGTAGACGAGGAAGTGGAAGCCGAAGGACGGGTCGAGGCCGACGATCTCGATCGCCATCGCCCCGCCGAGGCCGGCCAGGCCGCTGCCGACGGCGAACGTGATGGCGAAGATCTTGTCGACGTCGAGGCCCAGCCCCTGCGCGGCCCGCTGGTTGTCGACGGAGGCGCGGATGCGCGCGCCCAGGCGTGTGCGCTCCAGCCCGAACACCAGCAGCGCGGTGATGATCAGGGCCATGACGATCAGGAAGATACGGTAGATGCCGAAGCGCGTACCGCCGATGTCGACGGAGCCGCGCAGCCAGTCCGGCAGGATGATGGGCTGCTGGCCGGTCCCGAACACATAGGTCGCCGCCGCCGCCGAGACGAAGACGAGCCCGATGGTGAACAGGACCTGATTCAGCTCGCCGGCCCGGTAGAGCCGGCGAAACAGCGTTCTTTCGAACACGATGCTGACCAGGGCGGTGACGATGAACGCCGCCGCCAGGGCCAGCAGGAAGGGCGAGCCGAACTGACGCATCGCCACGATGGCCACATAGCCGCCGAGCATGCCGAAGGCGCCATGCGCCAGGTTGATGAAATTCATCAGCCCGAGCGTGACCGACAGGCCCACCGACAGGACGAACAGAAGCATCCCGAAGGCAAGCCCGTCGAACAGCACGATTGCGATGTTGCCGATCACGGTTGGCGGATCCCCAGCCTGTCCGGTCGCCGTTCCGCTTACTTGGCGGCGCCGTGCAGCGGGTCCTTCACGTTCGGAATCTCGTGAATGACGACGTTCTGCAGCTTGCCGTTCACCTCCTGCACCTCGCGGATATAGACCGTCTGCACGACATCGCGGGTCTCGGGGTCGATCGACATCGGCCCGCGCGGGCTCTGCCACGACATCCCCTTTGCCGCCTCCAGCAGCTTGTCGCCATTGGCATCGCCGCCGGTCTTCTTCAGCGCCTCGTAGATCAGGTGCATGCCGTCATAGCCGCCGATGGAGAACAGGTCGGGCTCGCGGCCGTTGTTGGCGGCGGTGTAGCCCTCGACGAACTCCTTGTTCAGCGGATCGTCGCGCTCCAGCGTATAGTGGAAGGTGGTGATGACGCCGCGCGCCGTCTCGCCCATGCTCGCCAGCGCTTCCGGATGCGTCAGCTCGCCCTGGGCCAGGATCTTGGTAGCCGGCGGGGCAAGGCCGCGATCAACCAGCGCCTTGCCGATCGCCGCCGGCTGCGCGCCGCCCGGCACGAAGATGTAGACGGCTTCGGGATTGGCGTCCTTCACGCGCTGGACGAAGGCGGAGAAGTCGGGATTGGCGACCGGGGTGCGGTCGGCGCCGACGATCGTGCCGCCGGCATCGGTGAAGCCCTGGGCGAACGACTTTTCGGCGTCATGGCCGGGGCCGTAGTCCGACACCAGCGTGTAGGCCTGCTTGATGCCGTTCTCGAACGCCCAATGGCCGAGCGCCGTGTTGACCTGCGGGATCGTGACGGAGGTACGCACGATATAGGGCGACTGCTCGGTGACGATGGAGGTGGCGGCGTTCATCACCACCATCAGCTTCTGCGCCTCCTGCGACACAGGGGCCGCGCCCAGCGCTTCCGGCGTCAGCGCGAAGCCAGCGAGGATGTCGACCCCGTCGCGCACGACGAGCTCCTGCGCCGCGCGCTGCGCGACGTCGGCGGCCGGGCCGCCGGTGTCCTTCTTGATGAGCTCGATCTTCTTGCCGGCGACGGTGTCGCCGTGCTTGGCGATGTAGAGGTCGATGCCGGCCTGAAGCTGGTTCGCCGCATCGGCGAACGGGCCGGAATAGGGCAGGATCACGCCGACCTTGACGGTGTCCTGCGCAGAGGCGGAAGCGGTCAAACCAAGGCCGATTCCGAAGGCGCACGCGGCGAGCGCCCTGGCGAATGGTGTATGTCTCATGTAACAAACCTCCCTTGCTGCCCGGATAGATCCGGACGCCTTGACGCGACGCCCGGATTCTGGTTCGCCACTGTATACAGCGCGCTTGTGATCGCCAAGGGTCTGATGAATCGCTTTCGTCGAAGATCGGCCGCTGGCTTGCCATGAATGCGTCCTCTGGCTTCATCGCGGATCGCAAGCCGCACGCAGGACGGCCTGCAAACCGCCCGACCATCGTGTATACAAGGCACCCTCACTCCTCCTGCATGGAACCGCCACCTGAATGCGCGAATTGCTGCCGCTGATTCTGCCCATCTTCATCCTGATGGGCGTGGGATTCCTTGCTGTGCGCGGCAATGCCGTCTCGCGCCAGCAGGTGCAGGCGTTGAGCCTGTTCGTCCTCAATTTCGCGCTGCCGGCGCTGATCCTGAATGCATTGCTGCGCCAGGACCTGAGGCAGACGCTCAACTGGAGCTACGTGGCGGCCTACGCGCTCGGCTCGCTGGTCGCGTTCGCGGCCGTTTTCGCCCTTGGCCGTCTGGTCCTCAGGCGGCCCCTGGACGGCGCCGCGATCGCGGCGCTCGGCGCCTCGGCCTCCAACAGCGGCTTCGTCGGCTTCCCCGTCGCCCATCTCTCGCTCGGCTCGGTGGCGCTGACGGCGCTGCCTTTGTGCATGCTGGTCGAGAATATCCTCATCATCCCGCTGGCGCTGGCCCTTGGCGAGATGGCGCGGCAGGAAGGCCAGTCGCCGCGCCGCCTGGCGGCGGAGACGGTGCGGCGCCTGTCGCGCACCCCGCTCATCCTGGCGATCGTCGCGGGCGTCGTGCTGTCCGGCCTCGGCCTGCGCCTGCCGCAATGGGCCGCGACACCGCTTGCCCTGATGGCGGATGCCTCCGTGCCCTGCGCGCTGTTCGTGGTGGGCGGAACCCTGGCCGGCCTGAAAGCCGCGACCGTCGGGGCCGACGTGACCCTGGTCGTGCTCGGCAAGCTGGTGCTGCACCCGCTGGCCGTCGCGTTCTTCTTCGCGCTCGTCGGGGGCGTCGACCCCGCGCTGCTCGCTGCCGGCCTGATCATGGCCGGCTCGCCCATGCTGACGATCTATCCGATCCTCGGCGGGCGGTTCGGGCGCGAGAAGGAAAGCGCCGCCGCCCTGCTCGCGGCCACGGCCGCCAGCTTCGCCACGCTGCTTGTCGTGCTGTCGCTGGTGCTGCCCGGCGCCGGATAGGCTCTAG
>ENA-UOVV01001158-UOVV01001158.1-compost-metagenome-genome-assembly--contig:-NODE-1158-length-21964-cov-5.990552_pt1 | contig 21964 bp, 13 predicted proteins | sample MGYA00238155_ERZ761577 | MGnify/ENA primary metagenome ERZ761577 (study PRJEB28898, sample SAMN06268775) | compost metagenome | isolation source: Emeryville, CA | place: USA:Emeryville, CA | collected...
AACTGATAGCACTAAAAAACGCCGGGTTGAAATGGCAGCCGGATCTGGTGCACTGCAACGATTGGCAGACCGGCCCACTGGTGGCACTGCTTAGCCGTCATGCCCAGCGCCCTGCCAGTATCTTTACCATTCATAACCTCGCCTATCGCGGGTTGTTTTCCTGGCAGACATTTCGCGATCTGAAAATGCCGGACGACTGGTGGCACCATCAGTCCATGGAATTCTACGGACAGTTGGCCTTTATCAAGGGCGGTCTGGTTTATGCTGATACTGTCACCACCGTCAGCCCAAGTTATGCCGAGGAAATTCAAACCAGTGAATACGGTTGGGGGCTGGAAGGGTTATTGCGCTACAGACGCGATCACCTTCACGGCATTCTCAACGGTATAGATACAGATGAATGGCATCCAGGCCGAGATCCACATCTTCCGCATCACTATCATGCACGCACGTTGGGCAACAAACTCAAAAACAAATTGGCCTTGCAGCAAGAACTGGGGCTGAGTCAGGACAAGGACAAGCCTCTTCTGGGTTTTATTGGACGATTGGTGGATCAGAAAGGTGTAGACCTGATACTGGGCGCCTTATCCGGTTTGCTGGCTGGAGACAGTTGCCAGTTTGTCATGCTGGGCAGTGGCATGAGCCATTATCAAAGCGCCTTCGAACAACTGGCCAAGGTATTTCCGGGACAGGCAGCAACAGTCATTGGCTACAACGAAGCTTTGGCGCACCGCATCGAGTCAGGTATTGATGCCTTTCTGATGCCTTCCGCCTTTGAGCCTTGTGGACTCAATCAGCTCTACAGCCTGCGTTATGGCACACCGCCACTGGTGCATTCTGTAGGTGGTTTGAAAGACTCAGTGATTCCCTGGTCAGCTGATAACAACCAGGCCAATGGCTTTGCCTTTGAGAATTACACCACTCAATCGCTGCTGAACTCGATCAATCAGCTATTGAAAGTTTATGCAGATAAAAAAGCCTGGCAACAACTGCAAAGAAATGCCATGGCTGCGGATTTTTCGTGGAAAAAAAGCGCACAGGCTTATCTGGATATCTACCAGGGCCTGTGCGCAAGCCACACGCGCTAGTGTGATTCTCAAGGCAGAGCATCCAGTCGCGTCTGCTGCTCCTCCCGGCTTGCACGCAACTGGGTTTTACCTAAACGGATACGCCGTTCTCCCAGGAAATACACAATAGGAGCGGCGATAAATATGGACGAACTGGTACCCACCAACACACCAAACAACATGGGCCAGGCAAAACTGGACACGGCTGTACCACCTGCTATGGCCATAGGCAAGATGGCCAGCATGGTTGTCAGAGATGTAAAAACCGTGCGAGTCAGTGTGGTATTGATACTTTCATTGAATAACTGCAGCAAAGGCTTGTCAGGTGTTGTGCGCAATTTTTCGCGAATACGGTCAAAAACCACCACCTTGTCATTGACTGAATAGCCTATCAGTGCCAAAAGAGCTGCCACTGCGGTCAGATTGAATTCCACTCCACAAAGCACAAAAAAGCCCAGGGTCTTGGTCAAATCCAGCGCAATAGTCAGTATGGCGCCTATGGCAAAGTGGGATTCAAAACGCAGCCAAAGATAGCCAAGCATACCCACCCCGGCAACCAGCAGCGCGATAATGCTGGCATCGGCAAAGTCACCACTGACACGAGGCCCCACGGTTTCCACACGCGGAAAACTTGTGTTTTCACTCAAGCGGGTAATGGCTGACTTTACGTCTGCCACCAGGCTACCGCTGGCAACCTCCTCTGCGGATTGCGGCGGTAGACGCACCAGATAATTTCCCGGTTCGCCAAATTCCTGAATAGCCAGGTGCATGTTTTGATCGCTCAATCCTGCGCGGATCTGCTCCACGTTGAGCTGTGGCGCACTCACCTCCACCAAACTGCCACCGGAAAAATCAATGCCATAATTCATGCCCGGTGTTGCCACCAACACAAGAGACGCCAGCGATAAAGCGGCCGAAGCGATCAATCCTGCATAACGGGCGCGCATGAAATTGATATTCAACAATTTTCTGCTTTTGAACCACTCGCGCAATCCACCCATCAACAGCGGCTTGTCTCCCATCCGCCCGACACGCCATTCCATGATCAAGCGTGTAATAGCAATGGCGGTAAACATGGAGAGAAGAAGCCCAATCGCCATGGTGATAGCAAAGCCGCGAATAGGTCCCGAGCCAAAGAGAAAAAGAAGACTGATGGCAATCAACGTAGTAACGTTGGAATCAAGAATAGTGTTATAGGCCTTGTCAAAACCATTCTTCAGTGCTGTTGGTGCACTGGCTCCTCGCTCAGTTTCCTCGCGTATGCGTTCGTTGATCAGGATATTGGCATCTACAGCCATACCGATGACCAAAATAATTCCTGCAATACCCGGCAAGGTCAGAGTTGCACCAAACAGGCTGAGTACGCCAAAAATCAAACCCAGATTCAAGCTGAGGCCAAAGCTCGCAATCAATCCCCAGCGCCCGTAAAGCGCCGCCATAAAACCCAGCACCAGAAGAGCACCCAGCACACCTGTGCTTATCCCCATAGCGATGGCATCACGGCCCAAATCCGGACCCACAGTGCGTTCCTCAATCACCTTGAGTGGTACAGGCAAGGCACCTGAACGAAGCATCAAGGCCAGATGGTTGGCTTCGGCCGTTGTGAAATGTCCGCTGATTTCTCCGCTGCCACCGGTAATGGCACCGCGAATCACCGGAGCTGTAATAACACGGTTGTCCAGCACTATGGCCAGCGCGCGACCTATATTGGCACTGGTCATATCACCAAAGCGACGCGCACCTTCGTTGTCCAGTCGAAAGCTGACAACCGGTTCTCCGCTTTGCTGGTTGTAGGCCAGACGCGCATCTTTGATATGCTCGCCCGCCAGAGCCACAGGTTTTTCCAGGCGGTAGACTTCGCCGGGTGCCTGTCCTGCAAGCGTCATGCTGGTCACTGGCGAACCCTGTTGCGCCACCCAGTGAAAACTCATGGTGGCTGTGGTACCCAATAGCTCACGGATATAGGCGGGATCATCCACACCCGGCAGTTGAACTAGAATAGTGTCCCTGCCCTGGCGGCTGATCAACGGCTCCACCATGCCAGTTTCATCCAAACGACGCCGCACGATTTCCAGACTGCGCTCCATCAGATCTCGCATGATTTCATCGCGCTGTGCCGGGTCCTTGTCTTTAACGACAGATTCCGTCTCCATCGCCAGCAACAGGTGGGACCCGCCGCGCAAATCCAATCCCAGTGTGAGCTGATTTTTCGCGTACCAATCAGGTAATTTTTTCAGGCTTTCTTCAGATAACAGATTGGGCAACGCACATAGCAGGCCCAATAACACAACCAGACCATAGACCATGGCCCGGGAAAATAAGGAACGCATAGACATACCTCGCCGTCGGCTGTGCCGACATCAGTGTCAGAAAAATGAAACCGGTAGATGCGAGTTAAACGGGAGGCGCGCGCGATCTGCTGATCGCGAAGGGGGGCGAGGAGAAAACAGGAATCGCAATCCGAAAAGGATTTGATGCGGACAAGAAAGCAAGAATAAAGGAAATAGACGCTATCAGGGCCAGCCAGAATGGCTGTTCATGATCATCTGCCAACAAATCCCGCTGTTTGGAACTCTGGGCAAGTTTTTCCTGATGATTAACCAGAAGTTTGAAATCGGCTGCCGACTCAAACTGCGACCCCTTGCCTGAAAACGAACCGGCATTGCCCAGCTGCAACACCAGGCTGAACACAGCCACACACAAGAGCAAGGCGGCCAGCCAAGGGCGATGAGGGTTTGTGGATAGAGGCTGGCGCTGCATGAGCATCTCTCGGATCAGGATGGGGCAGATGTTGGGGTCTGACTGAGAAAAATTCAACCAGCCTTTGCATTTATTTTTGAGAGAGAATTGTGACGGGCGATTGCGTCAGCCGCCCGTCATGACAGATCAGTATTTCACTGTACAACCGTAGGGTTTTGAACTGACAGTGGTCACAGGCTTACCGGCAAGCACCTCATCCAATGCCGCGGCAACATAGTTGCTGGATTGGGGAATAACCGCCGGATTTGCCGAATCGTTATCGTCTATGGCACCTGCATAAACTACAACACCTTCCGGGTTGATGATAAACATGTGAGGTGTTGTCTTGGCGTCATAGGCGCGGCCCACAGTGCCACTCGGGTCCAGCAGGAATGGTGCACTGGAGGCCAGTTTGTGGTTTTCAGCTTCTTTCAATGCCTGCTCGGGAGTGAGATAACCTTGCTTGCCTTCTGCAGATGAAATGATGGTCAGCCACTTGACCCCTTTTGCCGTGTAGGTGGCTTGCAGGCTCTGCATATTGCCGCTGCCGTAATGCTTCTTCACATAGGGACAGTCCTTGTTAAACCATTCCAGTACCAGCCATTCGCCTTTGTAATCGGCCAGGCTGTGAATCTTGCCGGTGGCATCGGGAACGTTGAAATCAGGTGCTGGCTTGCCGGGTACTGCCTGGGCAAAAGCCAGTGCGGGCAGAAGTAAAACGGTGGCTAAAAAACGGCGTAGTGTCAGGCTCAGGCTTTTCATAATCGTCTCCTGTGATAAGTGTCCAGTAGGGTTAGCCAAACTCAGCGGGCAGCCAAGGAACGAATCATTTCCACCGAAAGAAGTTGCGGCAGGATCACCGGCTGGCTGCCATCGGCCGGGTAATAAACATAAAGAGGTACAGAATTGCGTCCAAAAGCCGCCAGGGCCTGGGTGATTTCCGGATCGTAACGGGTCCAGTCAGCTCTCACACGCAGCACCTGATTGGTTTCGAACCAGTCATTGGCCGCGCGGCTATCCAGCACCAGTTTCTTATTAACCTGACAGGTGATGCACCAGGCGGCGGTAAAATCGATAAAAACCCCCTGCCCCTCGGCTCTGGCCTTGCGAATGCTCTCACCATCATAAGCCTGCCATTGATCCCCGCTTGTCGGTCCAGACTCAGCATGTTGAGCCTGACCGATCTGCACGAAAATCCAGACCAGACTTGCCAGCGCAATCAACCAGGCAGCTCTGCGCCAGAAAGGCTTGCCGGCTTTACCCAGCCAAAGTGCAAAGGCGATAACCAGCAACATACCGCCCCCCAGCACCCAGCCACTCTCACCTGTAAGGTGACCCAGCACCCACAACAGCCAGAGCACAGTAGCGAACAGAGGGAAGGCCAGGAACTGACGCAGCCTTTCCATCCAGACACCCGGCTTGGGCAACAGAGCCGCCAGACGAGGACTGGCTGCCAGCAACATGAAAGGCGCTGCGAGCCCCAAACCCAGGCCCAGGAAAATCACCATGGCGGAAATCGCCGGCATGCTGGCGGCGGCCCCCAGGGCGGTTCCCATAAAGGGCCCAGTACAGGGCGCAGCCACAAAGACAGCAAGTACACCCGTGACAAATGATGAGCGAGTGTTGGCCTTACCTGCGGCCTGCATCAGGCTGTGGCCAAATTCAAAACTGCCAAGGAAGGAAAGTCCCATCAGCCAGAAGAGCAACACCAGCCCCAGCACCACCTGCGGCGACTGCAATTGAAAGCCCCAGCCGATGGCAGCGCCACCTGCACGCAGCGCCAAAAACAAAATGCCCAGCAGTGCAAAGGTCGCCAGTACACCGGCGCTGTAGCTGATACCTTCACGCAGGCGATGGCGCACCTGGGCGCGCCCTTCACCGGGCGTGTTGATCAGTGCAAAGAGCTTGATGGACAAAACCGGAAAAACACAGGGCATCAGGTTGAGAATCAAACCGCCAACAAAGGCCGACAGAAGCAAAAGACCCAGTGCCAGTGGTTGTGCATCGCTAAAGGCACCGCGATGCAAGGGAAGATTGTTCATCGCCCAAGCGTGGCCATCAACCACCAGCACAAAATCCACTTCAGCGGGCAGCTTGGCCCCCGGCGAGGTGGCGAATTTCAGCTCCACGGCATTCTCTGTGCGAATCAGCTCAGGCATAGCTGGATTGAAAAAGGCTCCATCCAGCGGAAAGGCATCGGGCAAAGGCAGGCTGTCGGGACGTGCCTTGTCGTCGGAGGGTTCCAGTTTCAGTGTCAGTATGCCGCTATCAGCCCAGTAGGCGCAGACAGCACGCCAGGGACTCTGGGTATCGGGTCGTGGGATGCGCTCATAAAATCTGTCCACCAGCGCTTTTGTCTCAGGCTCCCACCGGTGGTTGTCGCCGCGAATAGATCGATTGAGACTGAGTGTTCCCCAGCCGGGAATACATTCCTCCTTGCACACCAGCCACTCCAACTCTACCTCCAACTGCACGCCCCGGGGATTGGAACTGGCTTGACGCATGTCGAGAGGGTCCACACCCAGTTTGAAGAGATAGGCCACCTCAGCCTCGTAACCGAGATTGACCAGATGGGCTATCGGCAAACGAGCGGGATATGGCCAGAGAATATCCCCGGTAGTGGCATTGACAGAGCTAAACGTGAACCGGGGTGCCGACCCTGAGTCACCTGGATTGCGCCAGTAAACATGCCAGCCCGGCTCGGGTTCAAAATAGATCCCCAGGGTGGCATTTTGTGCAGCGGGATCGGCGGCAAAAGATTGGGGAGCCAGCCAGGAAATGCGTACATGGTCGCTGACAAGCTCTTCTGCGGCGCGCGAAAATGCGGGCATCAGGAAAGCTGCGAGAGACAAAGCGAAGATAAGTCTGATGATAACTCGCGCATAAACAGCATGAGGTGCGTCGGTAAAGCTCGTGTCCGGATCTTGATGAACCTGGTACGGCATGCGCTGAGTCTTTTTAATTGTAAAAAAATGGGCTGAAAACTAATAACAACAAAGAGTTAGCTGCGATTCTTGACTCTGGGTCCATCAAACACAAGCTGCTTAGACAAATCTAAACGAAAAGAAGTGTTAACATTGCGAAATCTGAGAATGCCTTTGCGCTGGCCATGATGCTGTTCCACTTGTTCAGTACAGCCATGTGACGCTGCCACCGGCCATTCGCTGCTGCAGAATAACAATCAATCACGCAGGATCAACAGAGAAAGGAACCGCCTATGGCCAGCAAACGCGCCCTGATTGTTGACGACTCCACCACCGCACAATATCGACTGAAAAAAATGCTCCAGTCCTATGATCTGGACATAGATGTTGTTAGCTCCGGTGAAGCTGCCCTGCTCTATCTCGCCAAGCATGTACCCGATGTGATTTTCATGGATCACCTGATGCCGGGTATGGATGGATTCCGCGTACTGCAAATCATCAAGTCACATCCGGAGACCGCCATGATACCGGTCATCATGTACACCTCCCAGAGCGGCGATGTCTACACGGGTCAAGCCCGTGCTCTGGGTGCGCTGGATGTGATAACCAAGGATGCTATCAGTGCTGTGGAACTGTCCAAGGTCATGGCGGGAATTCATATCGCGCGCAAACCTTCTGCGGAACATGAACACTTGCCGAGCGATGAAAATCCAACCGAACAAATAACTCATGCAAAATTTCAGGAAGCAGTACAAGAAAATCCTCTGCGCGAAGTCACGACTGACAATGCCCGGCGCATTGAACTGCGCATAGTGCAACTGGAACACGCCATTGACGATAGTCGCAGGGTCAGCGCGGCCCAACTGATTCGGGAAATGCAGAAACTGCGTCACGGCCTAAAACAGGAATTGACCACTCTGCTCAAAAAAGCACTTGGTGAGAAATCTGCCGTAACCGCTCAGGAATCTGTTGCGCAAACAACGCCTTTACGTGGCAATAGGCTTCTCTCTGTCGCGGTGATACTTGGGCTGATATTACTGGTAATAGTACTTTTCCGTCAGTCGGAAATAAGTCAGCAGCTACAGCAACTGCAGGCACAGCAACAGCCGCAAATCGAAACGCTGGAGCAATTATCCCATCATCTGCTGGATGTGCAGGTAGATATTCTCAACCAGCAGAATGCCTCCAAACCAGGCTCTTCAATTAAAGCGGATCCAGTTCAGTGGGAAGATTTGGTCTGGGCAATCAATCAGAGCGGCCAGCTGCCATTTTCTCCGCGATTGATGGAATCCAATATCGCCGTGCGACTGCATGAATTTATCTCGCGACTGGCGCGTCAGGGTTTTCGTGGATCAATCGGAATCAATCTGACTTTCGGCAATTTTTGCGTGCAGCTGAATAACTCGGGCCTGGTGCAACTGCCACATCCAGAAAGCAGTGTGCACGAGTGCATGTTGATGAGTGAGGTGTATCCGTTTCAGAGCTTGGCGGATCAGGCACTGGAAGATCTCCGCGCCAGCCTTGAGCAACACCCTGCAGTGGCGCAGGGCAAGATAGTGATTTTTATCAGTAGTATTGAGGATCAATCACTCAATTATCCGCCGCGCGACGCGCCCATTCTGGCCAGCGACTGGAACCGCATAGCTCAATCGCTTAACCGTCTCAGGGTCACCTTGCGCGACTTTGGAGCGAATTAAATCCTTTCGCCCCAAAGGTCGTATTCATCGGCTTCCTGAATACGCACCTTCACCAGATCTCCCGGCTTGAGCGAGGTATCGCCATTGAGGTAGACGGCACCGTCGATCTCCGGCGCATCGGCATGACTGCGACCAATGGCACCTTCTTCGTCCACTTCATCAATGAGCACTTCAAGAGTTCGGCCAATTTTTTTCTGCAAGCGTTCGGCAGAAATTTTTTGTTGCAGTTGCATAAAGCGATCGTAGCGCTCCTGCTTGATTTCGTCGGGTACGTGATCCGGCAGTTCGTTGGCCTTGGCACCCTCCACCGGGGAATATTGGAAGCAACCGACGCGATCCAGTTGCGCTTCCTGCAGAAAATCCAACAGCTGCTGGAAGTCGTCTTCAGTCTCGCCGGGAAAGCCCACGATAAACGTCGAACGCAGAGTCAGATCCGGCACCTGCTGGCGCCAGCTGGCAATGCGCTCCAGTGTCTGTTCCACCTGACCGGGACGGCGCATCTTGCGCAGTAAGGTGGGGCTGGCATGCTGGAAGGGTATATCCAGATAGGGCAATACCTTGCCTTCGGCCATCAATGGAATCACCTTGTCTACGTGAGGATAGGGATAGACATAGTGCAGACGCACCCAGACACCCAGTTCGCCGAGAGCCGCAGACAGCTGGTACATATCGGATTTAAGCGGGCGTCCATCCCAAAAATCTGTGCGGTGTTTGATATCCACACCATAGGCTGAGGTGTCCTGGGAGATGACCAACAGCTCCTTTACCCCGGCTTTTACCAGACGCTCCGCCTCGCCCATGACCTGACCTATGGGCCGACTTACCAGCTTGCCACGCATATCCGGAATAATGCAGAAGCTGCAGGAGTGGTTGCAGCCTTCGGAAATTTTCAGATAGGCGTAGTGGCGCGGGGTCAGTTTGACGCCCTGGGGCGGCACCAGATCGGTAAAAGGGTTGTGGCTCTGCACTGGAGGCAGATGCTGATGTACCTGGCTGAGGACTTCCTCATAAGCGTGAGCCCCGGTAATTCCCAGCACATTGGGATGCACCTGAACAATTTCATCTTTTCTGGCTCCCAGGCAGCCGGTAACCAGCACCTTGCCGTTTTCCGCCAAAGCCTCGCCAATAGCCCCCAGAGACTCCTGTACGGCGCTGTCGATAAAGCCGCAGGTATTGACGATCACCATATCGGCGTCGTTGTAGCTGGGGACTATGTTGTACCCCTCCATGCGCAATTGGGTAAGGATTCTTTCTGAATCCACCAGATTTTTAGGACAGCCAAGGCTGACAAAGCCAATTGTGGGAGAGGATTTCATAAACGCAGAACCAGGCGGTGAAAAAGGGGCGCTATTTTAGGCGTTTACAGGTGGTTTTGCAGCCACTACTTTGACCCGGCGCATACGGCCGTTGGGCAGAGGCCATTCAATGGTGCCACCTTCGGCCAGACCAATCAGGGCGCTACCCATAGGTGAAAGCACAGAAATGCATTGCAGGTCCGCATTGGCTTCCTGGGGAAACACCAGAGTCACCGAGGTGCGCTCACCTGTATCCAGGTCCTCAAAGCTCACCAGACTTCCCATACGTACCACATGGGCAGGTAGTTGATCATCGGCGAGGATTTCAGCGCGGCCCAACTCCTCCTCCAGAGCCTCGGCTGCGGGCAAATCCGAGTTTTCGATCATTGCCATCAGTTTCAAATAGTCAGTTTTCGCCAAAAAAATGGGATCACTCATGGTTTATTCCTCAAAAAAATGAAACGCCCCATAAGGGCGCGAAAAAACAGAATTCAGGGATTTCCAAAAGAAAAGGTGCCAGAAAGGCGATCAGGTCACGAGAAAACCTAATCGCCCAAAGGGAGAAAGGCACTCACCGCCGCTAGCGTTGAGTGCCCCTCGAATGAGAAAGCTTGTGACAAAAATGGAATTTGCATGGACATGACCATAACACCAGCCCCAGCGGACTTCAAGCCGGGAGAACCAGCCCCGGGAGGCTGATATCAGGTCTGCCACTCATGAAGAGGTTTGCTGCGCCATAAACTTACAGTGGCCTGGCCAGGGGCGCCTTTCTCACCAGCTGGATAAATTCGCTGCGGTAGCCAAATTCACCCTCTCCCTTGGCAGTCTGGGCTAGCTGAATAACCTGGTCGTAGGTGTAATTCCCCATATGGCTACTGCCCTTAAGCAACTGTCCAAAGGCCGCGACGGCAGTGGCAAAGTCCGCTTCCCGCTTGAGGGGATGAGTAACCTCAGTTTCCACCGCCGGAATGGGCGCCTCGATCAACCGGGAAGTTTCCTCTCCGGGCAGCTTGTATCTGATACGCAGGAAACCATACTCCCCGCTCCTGTCATCCATCCGGGGCTGCTGTTTGGGCTGATAGCGGCTGGCTTCCAGCAGGGTTTTGCCGCCCACGGGCGTGATCTCGTAGATAGCGGTGACGCTGTGCCCTGCGCCTATGTCCCCGGCATCCACCCGATCATTGTTGAAGTCCTCGCGCTTGAGGGCCCGGGTTTCATAGCCAATCAGGCGGTATTCCGCCACCTGCGCCGGGTTGAATTCCACCTGGATCTTCACATCGCTGGCAATGGGGAAAAGTGCCGACTGGGCTTCGTGTACCAGCAGCTTCTGGGCTTCACCCAGGGTATCTATATAGGCGGCCACACCATTACCGTTCTGGGCCAGAGTCTGCATCATGCCATCCTGATAATTACCCATGCCAAAGCCCAGCACCGACAGGTAAATCCCCGACTGGCGTTTGCGTTCCACCAGACTCAGCAAGTCTCTGTCCCCTGTGGGTCCTACATTGAAGTCGCCATCTGTCGCCAGAAAGATGCGGTTGACCGCCTTGGGATCGAAATGCCGCTCCGCCAGTTCATAGGCCAGCAAAATGCCCTCAGCGCCGGCAGTGGAACCCCCTGCGCGCAGATTGCGGATAGCCGCGCGGATCTTTTCCTTTTCCGCCACCTTTGTGGGTTCCAGCACGGCTCCGGCAGAGCCGGCATAGACCACTATGGCCACTGTGTCTTCCGGCCCCAGACGGTCCAACAGCAGTTCCATGGCCTGTTGCGCCAGAGGCAAGCGATCAGCAGAAAACATAGAACCGGATACATCCATCAGGAATACCAGATTGCTACGGGGAACTTCCCCTGCCGGCAGCTGGTAGCCCTTGATACCGATATGCACCAGCTTGTTGCCCGGCTTCCAGGGAGACTCTGTCACCACCAGACTGGGCTTGAAAGGCTGGCTTCTATCCGCTGGCACGGGATAGTCGTAATCAAAGTAGTTGATCAGCTCCTCCACCCGTACCGCATCCTTGTTGGGCAAATAGCCCTGATTAAGGCTGCGGCGCACAAAACTGTAGGAGGCGGTGTCCACATCCACAGAGAAGGTGGACACAGGCTCCTCCGTCACTGACTTCACCGGGTTTTCGTCAAATTCGCTGAAGCGATCGCGATATTCCCTCTGCGGCTGAGGTGCCAGCTCGGCAGGTTTCTGAAGTGTGGCGCTGTACTGGGGGCTAAACTGCTTCGCCCTGGCAGCCATAGGCTGAGGCTGGTGAATTGTGGAAGCGGCAAGCTCGGGTACTGGTGCAGCGGGCAAGTCTCGCGACACTTCTGCGTCCGAAGATGCGGCCACAAGCATAACGTCCTGCTCGGGTTTCTGCGCAATCTGCACCCCATCGGGCAATTGCTGGAACTGGTTGATGGCATTCTGGTTAAAGATAACCAGTCCGGCCACCACCAGAGTGGAGGTGGCAAGACCACTCAACAGCAACTTGTTTTGCAAAAGATTCATCTTCTCGATCCTCTGTGGGTTGTTTTCACCCGTAGGACGCGAGCCTTTGAAAAATCCTTGGCCAAGACGGCGAAATATTTGCAAAAAGCGCGACGCCCTTTCCTGTTGCTGAGTTTCCTCCCGGACAGCGGTCTGGCTTTTTGTCAGCTCAAACTCCTCCAGGGCCAGACGAATTGCCTTCTGTTTGGCGCTCTCATCCGGTGCTGGAGTCTCGAAAGCCCGTTTCAATTCGTTTTCGTTCATGGTCTGGCCTCCTGCGACCCCGAATCGGTCCGCAGCTGCTGGAGTTGTTTGCGAATTTCGTGAAGACGCCAGGATATGGTGGACTCTTTCACCGACAGCACCCGGGCCGCCTCGGCATGAGTCAAGCCTTCGGCATGAACAAGCAGGGCTGTCTCCTTGAAACCTTCTGCCATCTGATCAAGCAGGGCGAGTATCTGACGCAAGTACACAGGCGTTTCCGCCGTGCCTTCGGGTGATCCGGATTCAGCATCTGCTTCTCCATCCTCACCCCTGTGACGCTCTTGCCCCTTCCGCCAGTCCCTGGCGCAGTTGATAACCAGCCGGTAGAGCCAGGAGCTGAAAGCCGACTCAAAGCGAAACTGGCCCAGGCTACGCGCCAATTTGATGCACGCCTGCTGGGTAATATCCTCCGCATCACTGCGGTTGCCGCACCAGCGATAGGCGAAGCGGAACATCCGATCATAGTGATGCTCCAGTAGTGTCGCGAACGCCTGGCTGTTACCCGACTGGGCGAGGCGAACCAATGCCGTTTCATCCATATCTTTCTGGCTCTGTTCAGTCTGCATTCATTAGACGATCCGAAAATAGGAATCCTTGGTGCGGGTGGCTAGGCGCCAAAGGCTAAGTGTATACTGAGCCACCATTTGAGGCTTTAGCCCGAGCTCATAACGATTCACAAGGTCAATAAGGAGAGATTCATGAAAAACCTCTTGTCTGCCAGTTGTCTGGCTCTGTGCGCCCTGCTGGCGTCTTCCCTTGCCCTGGCCGCGCCCAGGGTTGCTGTAATGGACTTTGAAAACCGCTCCGGTATAGGTGACTGGCGAGTGGGCCGTGGTGCAGCCGATATCCTCACTACCGAACTGGTCAAGAGTACCAAATTCGAAATGTATGAACGCGAACGTCTCAACTCCATGCTCAATGAACAGGATTTGGGGCAGTCAGGTCGAGTCGATCCGGCCAGCGCAGCCAAAATCGGCAAGTTGCTGGGCGTGCAATACATGATTACCGGCGCTGTGACCGAATACGGTGAGAGCAGCTCCAACATGGGTGCAGGCGGTCTGTTTGAAGCAGGCAAGAAAGGTTATTTCGCCGGTGTGGATATCCGTATTGTCGACGTTAACACCGGACGCATTCTGATGGCCGAATCAGGTCAAGGCATCAAGAGCTCCAAGAATGTACGTGTAATGGGCATTGGCGGCGGCGAGCGCTGGAATGAAAAACACGCGACTGAAGCCATGCGTCTGGCCATCAAGGAAGTTGCTGACAAGATTGGCAAAGCAGACTTCGCCGGTGGCGGAGGCTCTTCTGCCGCAGCCGCTGGTCCGGTGGACATACTGATCGCCGATGTAGATGGCAAAACCATCACTCTGAACCAGGGTAAAGGTGCCGGTCTGTCAGTGGGCGATGTGCTCACCGTCAAACGCAAAGGCAAAGAAATCAAGGACCCAAGCACAGGTGCCGTTCTGCGTGTGACCTACGACACTCTGGGTACCGTCAGACTGACCGAAGTAGACGCAAGCTACTCTGTGGGTACCATTGCCAGCGGCAGCGGATTCTCTGCCGGCGACAAGGCTGAAAAGTAAATCTGTCTCTCATAAAAAAGCCCGGCTTGGCCGGGCTTTTTTATTTGCGCTGTTTTAGCGATTAAACTGGCTTATTCCGCTCTGCAATTGCTCCATGGCTGTTTGCAATCTGGATCTGGTGGTGCCCAGATTCAAACGCATAAATCCACTGCCCTGCTCACCGAAGAGTTTGCCGGGACTCAATCCCAAACCGCACTGGTGAATAAAAAACTGATTGAGCCTGACATCGTCAAGGCCGAGATTTCGACAGTCCAGCCACAGGAGATAGGTACCCTCCGGCTCAATCCAGCGTAAGGGTGAAAGATGTTCTATCGCCGACTTCAGAAGTGCTCTGTTTTCCGCCAGATATTGACGCAAATCATCCAGCCACTGATCACCGGAATTGTAGGCAGCCTCAAACGCCACAATGCTGAAAGGATTGTGATTGCTCAGTTGCAGCTGATCAAACACCTGCTGCAAGCGCTTGCGATGCTCAGGATTGGGCACAATCAAACTGGACAGACCCAGACCGGGAATATTGAATGTCTTGCTGGGCGCTACAGCAGTAATCACATTGGAATGAACAAAGTCCTGAAATTCACCGTCCATATTGGCTAACAACTGATGGTGAACGCCCGGATAGGTCAGATCTGCATGTATATCATCGGAGAGAATCAAGAGATTATGACGCATGGCGACGCGTAACAATTCTTCCAACTCCTCACGACTCCAGACGCGCCCTACCGGATTGTGCGGCGAGCAGAAAATCAACATGCGCGCCTCGGCGGCCTGGGCATCCAGCAATTCAAAATCGATGGAATAGCGCCCCACATTTTCCTTCAAAGGATTCAACAACAATTGCCGCTGGGTGCGATTCACAGCGCTGAAAAAGGGGAAATAGACAGGCGGCTGGACAATAATACCCTCACCCTGCTCTGCAAAAGCCATGGAGGCAGCATGCAATGATGGCACTACACCCGGGGCCATCATGATCCAGTCTCGCTCTATAGACCAGTTGTAGCGCCGATCAAACCAGTTAATCAGCGATTGGTAGAGACTTTCGGGATAAAGGCTGTAACCAAAGATTGGATGTTGTGCGCGGGCTTGCAACGCCTCAGCAACTGCTTGCGGAACAGCAAAATCCATATCCGCAACCCAGAGTGGCAACACATCCTTAGTTCCAAAAACCTGATTCCGTCCATCAAACTTCAGAGAGCCGGTATTCTCGCGCATAATCTGCTGATCAAAATCCATCGCCATATAGCCATCCGAATTATTGGATTCTTTCCCAGACAGTGACTTCCGAGAGAGTATGCTGAAACTTGCGCCTGGTTTCGCGAATCACAAAAGGCACATCGAGTGGCCCTTTAATCAATCGGAAGTGCGCATCAATGTATTTGTGAAGCCCGTCCAGACTGGTCTGATTTTCGCCATCCTGTTTGAAGCCACCCAGCCATTCTTCTCTCGGTGTGTGCTCCGTCAGCCAAGTGTAGGGTGACGCGATCATCAGCAAACCACCCATCTGCATTCGTTCGTGAATTCCCTTGAGAAACTTCGCCGGACTGTGAAGGCGATCAATAAGGTTGGCAGCCAACACAAAATCATAACCTGTCAGCAATGGCTTGAGATTACAGGCATCGCCCTGCAGGAACTCCACCTTGTGTTTGACGGCATCCAGGCCGAGATCCGCAAGGCTGCGGGATTTGTAACTCACCAGCTCACCTTCATCGGTGAGTGTGTAGCGCAGGCTTTCTCCCTGCGCCAGCAACACACCCTGACCGATAAATCTGGCTGAAAAATCCACCCCTGTAACCTGATCAAAGAATCTGGCCAACTCGAAACTGGCACGCCCCGAGGCACAGCCGATATCCAGCGCGCGAGCTTTTGGTTTTTGATCCAGTAAGGGCGCAACCAAATCCACCAGAGCCCTGGAAAAATTCGGCACACCAAAGTATTCATCGCCATAATGAAATTCAGCATACTCCGAAAGCAACTTGTCGGTTTCATAGCGAGACGCAGGCGCAGGTTTGATATTGTCAGAAACTATGTAACGAAAACCTGCATGCTGAAAAAAATGTCGGCGAAATGCGTAACGGGAGGCGAGTGTTGCCTCATTGCCACAGGAAATCCATGAACCGCCCTTGATCAGGTTATGGCGCCCATCAAAAGTAGGCGTGGTAAAGTCATCGTATAAGGGATGGACTTCAAAGCCTTCGAAGGGATAGATGGGCGTTTCTGTCCACTGCCACACATTGCCCACCACATCATAAAAATCTCCGTGAGCAAAACGATTCACGGGACAGGATGACGCCCAATGATCCAGATGAATATTGGCATTGGCAGGATCGCCATCAGTCTCTTCGATTCCCACATAATCAGCCAGACGATACCATTCGTCCTCTGTGGGCAGGCGCACCGGCAAACCCGTCCTGGATTTTTTCCAGTTACAAAATGCCTTGGCCTCGTGATAGTTGACTTCAACCGGCCAATTCCAGGGCATGGGCACCTCTTCAGTCATCAAACGCAGATACCAGCCATCCTTTTTGCTCACCCAGAAGGTGGGATGCAGCGCACGACTGTAAGCCAGCCAGCTACTGCCCTCTTCTTCCCAATAGTCCGCATTCTGGTAACCGCCAGCCTCAACAAAAGAAAGAAATTCGCCATTGCTCACGAGATAGCGACTTGCCTGAAAGGCTGGCAAATCACTGCTGTGGCGGCCGTACTCGTTATCCCAGCCGTAAAAAGGATGATCCTTCTGCTTGCCAAGATTCACCTGACCCGCAGGAACCTCAAGCGACTGGTTCTCAGGCGCAGGGCCTGACTCGCGCAAGGCTTGCCAGGCGGCTGAAGGCTTTACAAATTCCAGCTTATGCTGGCGGATAAGTACCGATGAGGTTTCGAGGTGAATTTGCTCATGCTCTATCCCCATGAGAATAGCCCACCAGGGATTATTCCAGTCGACAGGCAGCTCCAGTGGCGCATTATCAATAATGGAAAGCACCAGCTCACGCACCTGATCGCGGTAGGCTTTTACTTCTGCAGGTGTTGGCCAGTCGTAATGGGTTTCATCCAGATCATCCCAGCTCATTTCATCCACGCCCACCGCAAAAATGGACTCAAAGTGCTGATTGATGCGCTGATCTATCAGACGAGCCAGCAGGAGCTTGTTGACAAAAAAAGTGGCCGTGTGACCGTAATAGAAAATCAGTGGATGACGAAGGCTGATAGACTTAATATAAAATGCCTGCTCACTGGCCAGACAGTCAAACAGGGACTCATAGGTGGTAAATGTGTCCAGAAAATACTGGCGTACACGGGCACGTAGCTCCTGTACACTTCCCTGCCGCAAATCGGGCGTGCGGGAAAATATTTTTGATCTGCCTGCAGCGTCAACTTGAATATTCATTTGCAAAAACTGAGATGAGCGGTTGATAGAATTAATTGCGTCCCACGTAGTCCTGCGCGAATTGCCAGGCAACGCGACCACTTCTGGCGCCACGGGTTCTGTGCCACAGCAGAGCCGCCACCTGTGCCTGATCATCCCAATGGCCTCCGAGGTGAGCCACCCAGTACTGGGCGGCCGCCAGATACTCGTCCTGGGTAAAGGGATAGAAACTCAGCCAGAGACCAAATCTTTCGGAGAGAGACACTTTTTCTTCGATACTGTCACTGGGACGCAACTCACCCTCTTCATAACTGACATCCAAATTTTCGCGCATGGTTTGCGGAATCAGATGGCGACGGTTGCTGGTGGCATAAAACAGCATATTGGATGCTGGCGCGGCAATGGAGCCATCCAGTACTGACTTGAGCGCCTTGTAGGTAATCTCGCCTTCTTCAAACGAAAGGTCATCGCAAAAGATGATAAATTTTTCCGGCCTGTCACCCACCAGATCCACAATATCCGCCAGATGCAGCAGATCGGTTTTGTCCACTTCGATAATTTTCAGTCCCTGATCGGCAAAGGCATTCCATACTGCCTTGATCAGCGTGGATTTTCCTGTGCCCCGCGCGCCAGTCAAGAGAACATTATTGGCAGGCTTGCCCAACACAAACTGCTGGGTATTTCTGAATATGGCATTCTTTTGCGTATCTATGTTCTTGAGTGCATCCAGACTGATTCTGTGCGGTTGACGCACGGTTTGCAGTTGACCGCGCGCACCCAGGCTGCGCCAGCGAAATGCCCGCGCCGTCCAGTCAGGCGCCTGAGGCGCTCCCGGCAGAAGGATTTCCAGTCTGTCGACAAGCTGGTCCAGACGGGATACCAAATAATCTATCTTTTCCACAATATCTCCTGCGGCAGTAGGGATATATCAGCATAGGCCTTTTACGACAGTCACTCCACTTCTGCCATGAAATCCAGAGCCGCCTGCTGACGAATAGTGCGTCTGTGGTTAGCCATAAGTGCCGCAATCTTTTCCTTGTCGCACTGCTGTCGATCCAGCAATACCCGGCTGTTCAGTTCACCCACCCGTTCAGCGGTGGGGCACTTGCTAAACACAAACTGGTTTGAAATCAGATCCATAAAAGGCCCGGATTTGCTGCTCGGCATGATAAACAACAGTTGCAAACCAAGGCTCTCGGTAAGGTAGTTTATAACCTCGCGCGAGCGATGTTCGTCCATTTTGGAAAATGCCTCATCCACCAGCACCATGCGCAGATGGCAGTTACCTTCGCCAAAGCGAAAAGCAGAGGTGATAGCAGCACTGCGAATAATGTAGGCCGGGGTTTCCAGCTGACCGCCGGAACCAGTACCATATTGGCTCAGCGCTATGGGCGGCTTGCCTTCGGGTTCCTTGTAAATCTCGTAACGGCGGTAGTTGCGATAATCGGCGATGCGCGCCAGTTCGCGCAAGGCTTTCTGCTCGTCCTCATCCAGCAGCATGGCCATCAGCTTTTCACGTACCTTCTGGTATTTGGGCTCCAGCGGCATATCAAACAGGGTTTCGCCATCCCCCAGACTGGGGTTATCGATGACCGCCTTGAAGAATTGCCAGTACTCCTTGAATTCCGGCACCCACTGATAATCGAAATAGAATCTCTCCCTGTCGGCGCCAAAGCGATGGTGTTCCAGCTCGCGATTGAGGTCTTCCAGAATTTTCTTGCCATCATTGATGGCCTGATAAATGGAATGACACAGATTGGTGACAAAGGCATTGTTAAAACTTTGTTGTAATGACTCAATTTCAGCGTGCCGCTGGGCAAGAATATTGTTCTTGTGACGGTTATATAGCGCATCAAATTCCTGGCGCAGACCGCAAATCCGCACAAAGTTTTCTAGACCAAACTCGTCGTAAAAGTCCAGCTCACAGGCGATACCATCCGCTGTTCGGCTCAGCTGATTGTGCTGCAGCAGACACTGTTGCAAGCGGTTAAGACTGTGCTTGAGCTCTGCTTTCAGGGCAGCGATCTGGGCTTCGTAATAGGAAATGTCTCGCAGATCCGCGTCTATTTCCGCCAGCCGCGCATCACTGTCAATAGCTGGCCATTGGGCGCTGATAGCCTGAACAGCGGCCTCTGCCTCATCTACCTGAGCCAGAGTTTGCTCCTGTTCCGCATCCAGCATCTTGCATATTTCATCCACGTTTTTCTGCTGAGCACGAATATTTACCTGCTCATTCGCCAGCTGCTTGTGCTGTTCCTGCCGGGCCTTGTCCTGGGTCTTAAGCGCTTCCAGTTCAGTTTCCAGCGAGTGACTACTACTTAAATCCAGTTGTTGCAGCTTTTGCTCCAGATTCTGAAGACGCCGCTGAGTCACCAACAGGTTTTGTAATATATCGGCATAGCTCACTCTGGCCAGCTGGTCGACAGATTTCAGCAGCACAAGCACCTGATTGAGTCGGTCACTTGCCACTTCCCACTCACGGGTATATCTGGCCAGATCCTCGCGTTTTGCCTGAAGCGCCCGTTCACGGGCACCCTGTCCAAAAACCAGCTCTGTATCTGCTATATCGCAGCGGAACATGGCGTAGTTGCCAGAGCCCATACAGTCACGCGTAATACCGCGACGCGTCTGTCGCAACTCTTCCGCATCTGCCACCCGCTGCACCTGACCATAGCTGGCCTTGAGGTAATATTTGGCAGTCAGGTGACTGAATTGCATCAAATGCGCGATGGAGTTTTCTGGCAGATCAACAAGTTTTTCCAGATCGCGCCGCGCCTTATCCCCCTGAATAACACGCGCACGATTCTGTCCAGGCAGATTGCGCAGTATCTGTATCGCCTTGGCTTCGTGTTCTGCAGCAACAATAATTCCAAAGCGGGCAGCGCCTATATATCCCTCAATGGCTGATTGCCATTGAGGATCGAGAATCTCGACATGATCACAGAGCACCCTGGCATCTGCCTCCGGGCATTGCTGCTGCAAGATTGCCAGTGCCCGTTTTACATATTCCGGATAAATCACCTGACGGGATTCGAGGGTGCCTATCTCCCTTTGGGCCTGATCCATCTGCTTTTGCAACTGTTCCACCAGACGCTGGCGCCTGTCTCGCTCCTGCGCCAACTGGTCGCGCAAGCTGAGACCAAGGTCATTCTCTCCAACCAACCAGTAATCCACCAGTTGATGATGTTGATGTTGCTGTTTAAGAATACTGTCAAGCTTATCTTCCAGTGGACTTATATCTATCCAGTCGCGATTCAACAGACTGTGAATGTCCAGTGATAATGAATCGTTAGCCACAGTTTTCAGCAAGGCCTTGAGTGATTTATCCGCAAGACCCGGCAAATCCAATTCAATGGAGGTCTGTTGCAAACTGCTCAACAACTGATCCGCAATCTGAATATTTCTCTGCAACTGTTGATCCTGCGACAGCAACTGGGGAACAGCTGCCAGAATTTCCTTTTCCAGATTGTGTTTTTCCGCAAGCAATTGATCCTTGTCACGCAAGGCTGGAATACCCAATCGACGGGTATTGATATCGAGAATCTGCTGCTGCAGATCCTCGCGTCTTTCTTCACACAACGCCATTGCCTGCTGGTTAGCTGCCAAGTGTTCACGCAATTGCTGCTGTTTGTGCTTTTCACTCAAGTAGCGTTGCTGGCAATCGCTGTAACGACGTCTGGCCAGGCCATAAAGCGACAACTGTAGCTCCAGCCAGTTGTTGATATAGGTTTCTGCCGTATTGCGCCCCTGTGCCAATCGCTCAACAGTTTCGCGCACCTGACGCGCATCCGTTTCCATGGCGTGAATGCGTTTGAGCATGGCAGATACGTTGCGAATTGCCTCCCCCAGATCGCGAGGCTCCAGAACTTCATTGGCCACAAACTCATCAATACCCTTGATCGGCTTGTAGGCCATAAAGCGCGAAAACGCCCTTGCAGCGTTCATGGCTTCCCTTTCGGAAACCGCATCTGACTTGCCGCGCACTATGCCGTAGAGTCGACACAGATAGGACTTTTTCTTATCGTATTTTTCTATCTGTTCACTGCCAAATTGACGCTTTAGCCGGTTATAAACCTTATCCAGTTCCACCAGATAGCGGCCGTGCTTATCTCCTTTCAGCAGATCGCCAATAGCCAGGTCGATACCGGGAAAAATAAAGAACTGCATTTCCTCCAGTCGCGCCACTCTTTGTTGACCCGCGCCTTCAAGCTGAGCGCGCATCCCAATAAGTGCGGAAAATACTTCCGCATCCTCACCGGGTGTTGGATAAAAAACTGCCCCCAAATAGGCATCGCAACCTTCAGGTCGCGCATAGGCTCCATCATCGCAACCTAGTACATAGGAGGCCAGGGTGCGCACCTGCTTGCCGCCCCTTCCCCTCTGACTGGATTCATCCTGGCCCGGATTGAAATGAAATAGATTGTCATGAGCAGCGGTCATCAGGGTTTGAATAGCATCGGCCGCCGTGGTTTTACCCGAGCCATTACCACCCGAAAACAGATTGATAGGACCGAACTCTGTCTCGGTATTGGGGATATTGCCCCAATTGATATAG
>ENA-UOVV01001162-UOVV01001162.1-compost-metagenome-genome-assembly--contig:-NODE-1162-length-21917-cov-32.482664_pt1 | contig 21917 bp, 20 predicted proteins | sample MGYA00238155_ERZ761577 | MGnify/ENA primary metagenome ERZ761577 (study PRJEB28898, sample SAMN06268775) | compost metagenome | isolation source: Emeryville, CA | place: USA:Emeryville, CA | collected...
AGGTCCGCGGCAGCATCGAGCAGCGCCGCGCGGCGGGCAGCGCGGTGCTCCGCGACGGTGGCTGCATCGATCTTGGGCACGATGTGGAGACTACCCCTGCGTCGGCGCAGCAAGCGCCGCCAGTGCCTTGCGGATGCGCTGTGGACTCACGGAGCCGTCAGTGCCGAGCGCCTGCGCGAACAGCGACACGCGCAGCTCCTCGATCATCCACTTGACGCTCGCGGGCGATCCCGCGGCCACCCATTCATCCTCGACCTCGCGCACCTGCCACGCGAGCGCCGCATCCCTGTGGACATTGCCCGACGCTGCCTCGAGTCGTCGTCGCAGCGCCGCCAGATAGCGGGGCAGGTGCTGCAGACGGTCTGGGGGAGTGCGTGACAGGAATCCGTCGCCTGCCAGGTCATTCGCCTGCGCGCGCACCTCGCTGACGGTCGCGAGCAGGGCCATTGAGGTGGCCGAGCGGATCTCGCCGTCGAGCGCTCTCGCCTCCGTGAGAATCGTCGCGGTGAGCAGCGCGATGCGCTGCACCCCGTCCTCGAGGTCGTCCCGCAGCCGTGTTCGTGCGGCCTCGTAGGCGGCCTGGGTTCGGATGTCCGCCGCGTTCGGAACCAGCGACATCACTGCCGCGAGCTGGAGGTCGTCGACCAGAGCGTCGGTCGAGCGATACGGCGAAGCGCCCAAGGCGAGCGCCTGCGCACCGGTCCAGCGCGTGGTGATGCGCTTCACCGGAAGCCCCACCTCGGTGAGCAGCAGTCGTCGCACGCCGCGCGCGTGCGCGTCGGCATCGGGAGCGGCCAGGACCTGCAGCCATGCGGCACCGTCGGAGTCGACGATCGTGGGGTAGCCGCGCACCCCGCCGTCACCCTCGACCACCTCGGGAAGCGAAGCGGGCCAACCCCCGAGCCGCTCTCCCTGCGTCCGCACGGCAGATCCCGCATCGGGCGTGCCGCCTGTGCGGGGCGCCCGTGGTCCGGGACGCATGTGCCGTGCGGACGCAGGCGCGGCGCCGGTGACGGCGGCCACTGCCTTCGCTACCGCCTCTTGTGCCTTGGGCGCGAGCTCGCGCTGCAGGTATCCGAGCGACGGCCCTTCGCCTACGACGCGGTCCCCGTCCTCGACGCGGTAGGTCACGCGCAGGTGGGCTGGCAGGCGCTCGTCCAGGCCTTCCCAGGCCTCGGCAGGGATCTCCACACCGCGAGCCTCGAGCGCCGCCGCCGTGAAAGCCTCCCGGAACGAACCCTCGCCAAAGGTGAGAAGGGAGTCGATGGCACGCGCAGCGTCGGGCGCGGGAACGAGCTTGACCCGCACGGGCTTGGGCAGAGCGCGGATGGTTGCCGTCACGAGCTCGAGTTGCAGCCCGGGGACCAGCCAATCGAGTCCTTCGGGGGCGAGCCGCGGCAAGACTGCGAGAGGCACGTGCACGGTGACGCCGTCGGCGGCAGACCCGGGCTCGAACTGGTACGACAGCCGCAGGGTGATGTCGCCAAGGACGGCGGTATCAGGGAAGTCATCGCCGTGGTCCACGCCGCCGGGCAGCGCATCCTCGAGCGTGAGCGTCAGCAGGTCCGGGTTGTCGCGGCGCGCCTTCTTCCACCAATTGTCGAAGTGGCGAGCGGAGATGACGTCGTTGGGGATGCGGTCGTCGTAGAACGCGAAGAGGGCCTCATCATCGGCGAGCGCGGCCGGCGTGCGGGTGCGCGCGGCAATCTCCTCCGCCTCCGTGAGCAGCCGCTGGTTGTGCTTCCAGAACCGGTGATGCGTCTCCCACTCGCCCTCGACAAGGGCGTGGCGGATGAACAGGTCACGAGCGTCGGCAGGGTCGATGCGTCCCCACAGCACGGTGCGGTCGGCGACGATCGGCACGCCGTAGACGAGCACCTTCTCTGTGGCCACCGCCGCGCCCCGACGCTTGCTCCAGTGGGGCTCGGAATAGGTGCGTTTGGCGATGTCTCCCGCGAGCTGCTCTGCCCACTCGGCCTTGATGGCCGCCACATCGCGTGCCCACAGCCGGTTGGTCTCGACGAGTTCCGCGGCCATGACAAACGCAGGCGGCTTCTTCGACAGGGGAGAGCCAGGGTTGATCGCGAACCGCGCCCCGCGCGCGCCGAGGTACTCATTGGTCGCCTGCTTGCGCGCGCGCCGCATCGCGATCGCCTTGGCCTCTCCTCGCAGATGAGCGAAGGACGAGGCGCGGATCTCGCCGGCGTCCTGCGCGCCGATCTGCGACAGCAGTCCCGCGAGCACGCTGCGGTGGATCGCGTCCTCATCCCAATTGCCGTCCGGCAGCGACGGCATGGCGATCTTGAGCGACTTAGCGGCGCGGCGGATCTGCTCCACGACGTCCTGCCACTCGCGAATGCGCAGGTAGTTCAGGTATTCGGAGCGGCACATGCGGCGGAACGCGTTCCCAGACAGTTCCTTCTGCTGCTCGCGGATGTACTGCCACAGGTTGAGATACGACAGCAGATCGGAGGTGGGGTCCGCGAAGCGCTTGTGCAGCAGATCCGCCTCTTCGCGCTTGTCCTGAGGCCGCTCTCGCGGGTCCTGGATGCTGAGCGCGGCGGCGATGATCGCGACCTCTCGGGTGACGCCATGCTTCGCCGCCTCCACAACCATGCGCGCCTGGCGCGGATCCATGGGCAGCTGCGCGAGAGCGTGGCCAATCTTTGTCAGTCGAGTCTTCCCACCACCGTTCTTCACGGCACCCAACTCGGCGAGCAGGTTCACTCCGTCGCGAATCGCGCGCGTGTCCGGCGGCTCGACGAACGGGAAGCGCGCCACGTCATCGGGAGAGGCGGCAACCCCCACAGCAATCATGCGCAGCACCACGGAGGCGAGCGAGGTGCGCAGAATCTCGGGCTCGGTGAACTCTGGCCGGCCCTCGAAGTCCTCTTGCGAGTACAGGCGGATCGCGACGCCGGGCGCCAAACGTCCGGCACGTCCGGCGCGCTGTCGGGCACTCGCCTGCGAGATCGGCTCGATGGGGAGGCGCTGCACCTTCGTCGCCTTCGAATACCGCGAGATGCGGGCCGTGCCAGGGTCGACGACGTAGTGAATGCCGGGAACGGTGAGCGACGTCTCGGCGACGTTGGTTGCCAAGACGATCCGGCGTCGGGCATGGGACTGGAACACGCGGTGCTGCTCGGCGGCGCTCAGCCGTGAATACAGCGGCAGCAGCTCGACCCGATCCCTGGGGATCGAGCCAGCCAGAGCGTCGGCCGCATCACGGATTTCCCGCTCGCCGCTGAGGAACACGAGGATGTCCCCGTCGCCTTCGGCCATGAGCTCGTCGCACGCACGCACGATGCCAGCCATGACGTCGCCGTCCTGGGGTTCGCGGTAGCGAATCTCGACGGGATAGGTGCGCCCCGTGACCTCGATGATCGGTGCCTTGAAGTGCTCGCTGAAGCGCTCGGAGTCGATGGTCGCGGAGGTGATGATGACCTTGAGATCGGGGCGCTGGGGGAGCAGGTTCGTGAGGTAGCCCAGCAGGAAGTCGATGTTGAGCGACCGCTCGTGCGCCTCGTCGATGATGATCGTGTCGTAGGCCATGAGCCGCGGATCGCGCTGGATCTGTGCGAGCAGAATGCCGTCGGTCATCACCTTGATCTGGGTGTTCTTTGACGACTGGTCCGTGAATCGCACCTGGTATCCGACGACGTCGCCCAATTCGGTTCCGAGTTCGAAGGCGACGCGCTCGGCGACGGCTCTCGCGGCGATGCGGCGTGGCTGGGTATGCCCGACGCTGCTGCGGCCAAGTTCGAGCGCGATCTTGGGCAGCTGGGTGGTCTTTCCGGAGCCGGTTTCGCCAGCGACGATCACCACCTGGTTGTCGCGAATGGCGGCCGCGATGTCCTCACGCCTGGCGCTGACGGGCAGCTCAGGAGGATAGGAGATGGTGACCACCTAGGCATTCTCCCAGGGGTCTGGCGGATGGCCGCGCGCCGCGGTTATCAGCGTCGGTGGGGGTGCCTAGAATCGGGGGCATGCCTGGCAAGGACTTCGTGCATCTTCACGTCCACACGGAGTACTCCATGCTGGATGGCGCGGCGCGAATCTCCGAGCTCATGAAGGAGGTCGAGCGCCTTGGCCAGACGGCTATCGCCACCACCGACCACGGCTACCTCTTTGGTGCCTACGAGTTCTGGTCGAAGGCTAAAGCCGCTGGTATCAAGCCCATTGTTGGCCTTGAGGCGTATCTGACGCCGGGAACCGCGCGCGGCGACAAGACGCGAGTGCGCTGGGGTGAGCGCGGCCAGGAGGGTGACGACGTGTCCTCGGGTGGCGCGTACACCCACGCGACCATGTGGGCGCGAGACACGGCAGGCATGCACAACCTGTTCCGCCTCGCCTCGTACGCCTCGCTTGAGGGCCACTTCTACAAGGCGCGCATGGACCGCGAGCTGCTCCAGCGCTTCTCGAAGGGAATCATCGCCACCACGGGCTGCCCGTCCGGTGAGGTGCAGACGCGACTGCGACTTGGCCAGTTCGACGAGGCGGTCAAGGCGGCCGGCGAGTTCCAGGACATCTTCGGCAAGGACTCGTACTACGTCGAGCTCATGAACCACGGACTCGAGCTCGAGAAGCGCGTCTACGACGATCTCATTCGCGTCTCGAAGGCGATCGGCGCTCCGCTCGTCGCCACGAATGACCTCCACTACACGCGTCGCGAGGACGCCCACGCACATGAGGCGCTGCTGTGCGTGCAGTCGGGCTCCACCCTTGATGAGCCCACGTACGAGAACGGCGGCAAGCGCTTCGCGCTGAGCGGCGACGGCTACTACGTGAAGTCCACGGAAGAGATGTGGGAGATCTGGGGCGACATTCACCCCGACGCCCTCACCAACACCGTGGCGATCGCAGAGCAGTGCGACGTCGAGTTCAACACCTCCGCCGACTACATGCCGCGCTTCGATTGCCCGCCGGGAGAGGACGAGCACTCGTGGTTCGTCAAGGAGGTCCAGGCGGGCCTGCACCGACGCTATGGCGCGGTCATCCCCGCAGAGGTCCAGGAGCGCGCGAACTTCGAGATCGAGGTCATCTCCGACAAGGGCTACCCGGGCTACTTCCTTGTCGTTGCGGACTTCGTGAAGTGGTCGAAGGAGCATGGCATCCGCGTGGGTCCCGGTCGTGGCTCCGGTGCCGGTTCCATGGCCGCGTACGCGATGGGCATCACGGACCTCGACCCGATTGTCCACCAGCTGTACTTCGAGCGCTTCCTCAATCCTGAGCGCGAATCCAAGCCGGACTTCGATATCGACTTCGACGAGCGTCGGCGCGGGGAAGTCATCAAGTACGTCACCGAGAAGTACGGCGAGGACCGCGTCGCCCAGATCGTCACGTACGGCACTATCAAGGCCAAGCAGGCGCTCAAGGACGCGACCCGCGTGCTCGGCAAGCCGTTCTCGCTTGGCGAGCAGCTCACCAAGGCGTTCCCCGAGCCGCAGCAGGGCCGCGACATGCCGCTGTCCGCCGTGCTCGATCCCAACCACGAGCGCTACAGCGAGGGAGCGGACTTCCGCACGCTGCTCGAGACCGATCCTGATGCGCAGGAGGTCATGGACACCGCACTCGGCATCGAGAACCTCAAGCGACAGTGGGGAGTGCACGCCGCTGGCGTGATCATGTCGAGCGACCCGCTCATCGACATCGTGCCCATCATGCGCCGCGAGCAGGACGGCGCGATCATCACGCAGTTCGACTACCCCACGTGCGAGTCGCTTGGCCTTGTGAAGATGGACTTCCTTGGCCTGCGCAACCTCACGATCCTCGACGACGCGCTCGAGAACATCGTCAACAACGGCAAGGACCCGGTGGTCCTCGAGGATCTGCCGCTTGAGGACAAGGAGACCTTCGAGCTCCTGGGCCGCGGCGACACCCTTGGTGTGTTCCAGCTCGATGGTGTCGCGATGCGCTCGCTGCTGCGACAGATGCGACCGGACTCGTTCGAGGACATCTCCGCTGTGCTCGCGCTGTACCGCCCCGGCCCCATGGGCATGAACTCGCATACCAACTATGCGGAGCGCAAGAACGGCCGTCAGCCCGTCGACTACATCCATCCGGAACTCGAGGAGCCCCTCAAGGAGGTCCTCGACGTCACCTACGGCCTGATCGTCTATCAGGAGCAGGTGCAGCGCATCGCGCAGATTGTCGCCGGCTACTCGCTGGGCGCGGCAGACCTGCTGCGTCGCGCGATGGGTAAGAAGAAGCCGGAGATCCTCGCGAAGGAGTTCGAGCCCTTCAGCGCGGGCATGCGCGAACGCGGCTACTCCGAGGCCGCGATCAAGGCGCTGTGGGACACGCTGGTCCCGTTCGCCGACTACGCGTTCAACAAGGCGCACACCGCGGCGTACGGCGTGCTGTCGTTCTGGACCGCCTACCTCAAGGCGCATTACCCCACAGAGTTCATGGCCGCGCTGCTCACCTCGGTGAAGTCAGACAAGGACAAGTCGGCCCTGTACCTGGCGGAATGTCGCCGCATGGGCATCCGCGTGCTCCCGCCGGACGTCAACCAGTCCGTCGCGAACTTCAGCGCTGTGGGCGAGGACGTGCGCTTTGGCCTCACCGCCGTGCGCAATGTTGGCGAGAACGTCGTAACGGAGATCGTGCGTGCTCGCGAAGAGAAGGGCGCCTTCGAATCCTTCGCTGACTTCTTGTCAAAGGTGCCGGCATCCGTGTGCAACAAGCGCACCATCGACTCCCTCATCAAGGCCGGCGCCTTCGACTCGCTTGGCCACACGCGCCGCGCTCTCAACGCGATCCACGAGACGGCGATCGACTCCGTTGTGGGCGTGAAGCGACAAGAGGCCACCGGCCAGTTCGACCTTTTTGGCGACGACCCCGACCTTGGCGGCGGCGTCGTGGTCGAGGTGCGGGACATGCCCGAGTGGGACAAGAAGACGCTCCTGTCCTTTGAGCGCGACATGCTGGGCCTGTACGTCAGCGACCACCCGCTGTCGGGACTCGAGCACGTCATCCGCGCCGAATCGACCCATCAGATCCTCAACGCCAACCCCGCGCACGGCGTGGGGGAGGGGGCACAGCTCACGCTCGCTGGCCTGGTGACTCGCGTGGATCGCCGCATCGCCAAGAGCGGCAACGCCTACGCGATCATCTCGCTCGAGGACATGAGCGGCGAGACGGAGATCTCGTTCTTCGGCAAGACCTTCGAGACGTACGCCCGAGACCTCGCGGAGGACGCGGTCATTGCCGTGGTGGTGCGCGCTCGCGAACGCGGGGATGGCGGCCTGTCGTTCTCCGCGGTTGAGGTGCGCACCCCCAACGTCAACACGGTCGACATGTCTCCCGTGGCGATCACGCTGCCGGCCGCTCGCGTCACGCCTCCGCTCGTGGAGGAGGTCAAGGCCGTGCTCCGCGCGCACCCAGGATCCGTCGAGGTGCGCATGGTGCTCACCGGCTCCGGCGATCCCATCACGATGCGCCTTGGCGACGAGTTCCGCGTGAAGCGCTCGTCGGCGCTCTACGGCGACCTCAAGGCCGCCTTCGGCCCCAGCTGCCTGGCGAGTTGACCTCACAGTCTCATCGCGCAGCGCCGGTAGGCTGATCCGCGTGCTGAGTCGAATCGATGTCCGCGGTCGCGACCTGTCTGCCAGGGAGCTGCGCGACCTCATGCCGCGCGCCGAGGTCGACGTCGCAGACGCCCTCGCGACCGTCGCCCCCATCCTTGCCGACGTCCGCTCTCGCGGTGCCCAGGCCGTGCTCGAGTACGGCGAGCGCTTCGATGGCGTGACGCCCTCGTCCCTGCGTGTCGCGGATGAGGCATTGGCCGACGCTCTGGCTGGCCTGGATTCGGCGGTCAGGGAGGCGCTCGAGGAGGCGATCTACCGCGTCCGCACCTTCCACGAGGCGACGGTTCCCCCTGGCACTTCGGTGGATCTGGCTCCCGGCGCAAAGGTGAGCCAGCGATGGATCCCCGTGGACCGCGTCGGCCTGTATGTGCCTGGCGGTCTTGCGGTCTATCCCAGTTCCGTGGTCATGAATGTGGTCGCCGCGCAGGCGGCAGGCGTGAAGTCGATCGCCGTCACCAGCCCCCCGCAGCGCGAGTTCGGCGGCCAGGTGCACCCCACGATCCTCGCGGCGTGTGCGCTGCTCGGCGTGACCGAGGTGTATGCGGCGGGCGGCGCGCAGGCGATTGGCCTGCTCGCATACGGCAGCGAGGGCATCGACCCCGTCGACGTCATCACGGGCCCCGGCAACGTCTTCGTCGCTGCAGCGAAGCGCGCCGTCAACGGCACAGTGGGCATCGACGCGGAAGCCGGCCCCACGGAGATCGCGGTCATCGCCGACAGCACCGCGTCGGCAGAGTACGTCGCCGCCGACCTGCTCAGCCAGGCAGAACACGACCCCATGGCGGGATCGGTTCTCATCACGGACAGTGAAGAACTGGCCGACGCTGTGGAGACGATCCTCGCCCGTCGCGTCGACGCGACGCGCCACATCGCGCGCACCAAGGAGGCCCTTGCGGGTCGCCAGAGCGCGGTGGTGCTCACGGGAAGCATCGATCAGTCGGTCGCCGTCGCGAATGCCTACGGCGCGGAGCACCTCGAGATTCACACCGCGGACGCCGCCGCCCTGTCCGAGCGCATCACGAGCGCTGGCGCGATCTTCGTTGGTGAGTTCAGTCCGGTGCCGCTTGGCGATTACCTCGCGGGCTCCAACCACGTGCTCCCCACCGGCGGAACGGCCCGTTTCGCCTCTGGCCTCAACACGCTGAGCTTCCTCAAGGCCGTTTCGGTCGTGGAGTACAGCGAGTCCGCGCTCGCCGAGGTGGGTCAGAAGGTCATCGCGCTCGCCAACGCAGAGGACCTTCCCGCGCACGGCGAGGCGATCAAGGCGCGACTCGACCGCGAGTAGTTGGCTTGGACGTCTGCTCTTGCGTTGAGGGGGCAAACCGGCAATCTCCACTCCTAAGGGGCGGGGATAGGCCCTCGCCAGGGGAGGGACATGATGGCGAAGGCTGCCCGCAATCACAGGAGAATTCGTGCACTGACAGCAGCGATTGCGGCCACAGCGCTCGCTGCGGCTGGCTTCAGCGCTGCCAACGCCGAACCGTTCGTCACGTGGCCGACGCCGACGATCTCGGGAACTGTCGCCGTAGGCAAGACACTCACCGCGAGCTACGACGCCGCGCAGTTCAATCCTGCGCCGGAGTGGGTTGAACTCGTGTGGCTCGCGAATGACGTTCCGGTTGGGGCGGGGCCAACGTACGTGCTCCGGCCTGCCGACCTGGGCAAGACGATTCATGTTCGGCGGCGTGGCAATTAAAGGCGCCGATGAGCTGGGAGTACTACGCGCCATTTCCTGAGTGAACCCAGCCGCGCGACGCAACAGACGGCAGGGCCCTAGCGTCGGGCCAGCGCCACTAGACTCGCGCCCATGACTTTGCCGCTCCGCGACGAACTGGTGGGCCTCGAGCCGTACGGCGCGCCCCAGCTTGACGTGGCCGCGCGCCTCAACGTCAACGAGAATCCGTACGCGCCGCCACCCGCGGTGGTTGACGCAATCGCCGCGGCCGTTCACAAGGCCGCGGAGGGACTCAACCGGTACCCGGATCGCGACTTCACGTCGCTCAGGGCGGACCTCGCGCACTATCTCGCGGTCGAGTCGGGGGCAGGCTTCCTCACGGTGGACCAGCTGTGGGCGGCGAACGGGTCCAATGAGGTCATGCTGCACCTGCACCAGGCGTTTGGGGGGCCGGGCCGACGCGTTCTCAGTTTTGCGCCGACGTACAGCATGTATCCCGAATACGCGCGCGATACCGTGACGGACTACGTGACGCTGCCGCGCCGCGATGACTTCACGATCGACGTCGAGGCTGCCGCTGCGGCAATCCGCGAGATCCAGCCGTCGATGACGATCCTCGCAAGCCCCAACAACCCCACCGGCACGGCGCTGCCCTTGGAGGCGACGGTCGCGCTGCATGAGGCCACGATGGACGTTGCGGGCGGCTCCGTGCTGGTCATCGACGAGGCGTACGCAGAGTTCCGCCGCCGCGGTGTCGCAAGCGCGGTGACGCTGCTCCCTGATCTGCCGAACCTCGCGGTGAGCCGCACCATGTCGAAAGCGTTTGCCCTGGCAGGTGGACGTTTGGGGTATCTCGCGGCGAGCGCGGCGATTGTCGACGCGCTGCGCGTGGTGCGCCTGCCGTACCACCTGAGCGCGGTGACCCAGGCGACGGCCCGGGCGGCGCTTGCCCACCATGTCGAACTGCAGGCCCAGGTCGCGGAGATCCGCGCAGAGCGCGACGACACCGTCGAATGGCTGCGCGCCCAGGGCTACACGGTGGCTGACACCGACGCGAACTTTGCGCTCTTCGGCCCCTTTGAGGATCGCGAGGCGGTCTTCCAGGGCCTCCTTGAGCGCGGTGTGCTGATCCGGGTCACCGGCCCGGAAGGATGGCTGCGGGTGTCGATCGGCACCCCACAGGAGATGGCGCTGTTCCGCACGGCGCTGCTGGAATGTACAACCTCGGAGGTTACGGCATGAGCCGCACAGGACGCATCGAGCGCGAGACCAGCGAGTCGAGCGTGTTCGTTGAACTCGATCTCGATGGCGAGGGCAAGACGGAGATCGACACGGGAGTGCCGTTCTACGACCACATGCTCACCGCTCTCGGCAAGCACTCGCTCATGAACCTCACGGTGCGCGCCACGGGCGACGTGCACATCGACTCGCACCACACGGTCGAGGACGTCGCCATCTGCATCGGCGAGGCGATTCGCGAGGCGCTCGGCGACAAGGCTGGCATCTCCCGCTTTGGTGACGCCCTGGTGCCGCTCGACGAGGCGCTCGCGCAGTGCGTCGTCGACGTCTCTGGCCGCCCCTACTTCGTTCACGTGGGCGAGCCTGTTGGCCAGGCCACGCACCTCATCGGCGGCAACTATGCGGGCTCTCTGACGGGCCACGCCCTCGAGTCGATCGCCCACCACGCGGGCATCTGCGTCCACATGCGCGTGCTCGCGGGCCGCGACCCTCACCACATCGTCGAGGCCCAGTTCAAGGCGCTTGCTCGCGCTCTGCGCTTCGCCGTCCAGCCCGACGCTCGGGTTCAGGGCGTCCCGTCCACCAAGGGCGCCCTGTAGTGGGTGAGGCGCAGTGACTGCTCAGCAGGAGCAGGCAACGGTCGCGATCTTCACCTCCATCCCCAACGGGAAGGTGCTCGCGGCGGTGTGCGGCGTGAACGGGATCATGGGCAAGGTGCTCGAGACGTCCGCTGGGTCCTTCGCTGTCCTCGACGACACCTCGGAGGGCGCGACGGCTAAGGCCGGCCAGGCGATCTCGATGTTCGTCAAGACAGTCCCGATCCTGGCGATGGAGCGTCGCGACGGCCAGATCATCGTTACCCAGTGGGAGGCAGGCGCGTCGAAGGGCAACCTCGCCCCGGGCTTCGCGCTGGATCAGGCGCCCGGCGTCATCGTGTCGCTCATGACGGGTTCGCAGACCATCGAGCAGATCGCTGAGACGCACCCGGACAAGGTCTTCGACGCGCACATGGGCCGGTTAAAGGCAGTGCGCGAGCTGCGCAAGCTCGCCAAGCAGGCGCGGAACCAGGGCTGAACTCGCCCGTAGACTTGCCCGGTGAGCAATCCCACCGTCTGCGTCTTCGATTACGGCTTCGGCAACGTCCGCTCTGCGGTGCGTGCGCTTGAGCACGTGGGCGCCGACGTGACGCTCACCCGCGACCGTGCCACTGCGGAGAACGCCGACGGCCTCATCGTGCCTGGTGTGGGCGCCTTCGAGGCGGTCATGCAGGGCCTCAAGGAGGCTCGCGGCGACCAGATCATCGGTCGTCGCCTCGCTGGCGGCCGCCCGGTCATGGGAATCTGCGTGGGAATGCAGGTGATGTTCGAGCGCGGCGTGGAGCACGGCATCGAGAGCCAGGGTCTTGACCAGTGGCCGGGCGTTGTCGAGCTGCTGCAATCGGACGTGGTTCCCAACATGGGTTGGGCGCACGTAGAGACGCCGGCGGGAACCGCACTGTTCAAGGGCATCGAGAACGAGCGGTTCTACTTTGTGCACAGCTATGGCGCTCGCGAGTTCCCGCTCGGCACCACGGAGGACACTGGCCGGTTCGCAGCGCCCCTCGTCACGTGGTCTGTTGCGGGATCGGGCCAGACGAGCGACCGCTTCGTCGCCGCCGTCGAGAACGGACCGCTCAGCGCCACGCAGTTCCACCCAGAGAAGTCGGGCGAGGCAGGCCTGCAGCTGCTCCGCAACTGGGTCGCTTCGCTCTAGAGACTTCCACCATCGGGGTTTAGGCACCTCACACGCACCACTCGCTCATCTGGCGCCTCGTTTAGGCACCTCACTTGCACCTCACGCCAAGCATCCCTGGCAACACCACCGCACCGCGCTGGCCGTGGCCGGGCCCGCGCCAAGGTGCCCTAAGGTTGTCCCCGTGACTGACACCCCTCGCCTCGAACTTCTTCCCGCCGTCGACGTTGCCGACGGCCAGGCCGTCCGCCTCACCCAGGGTGAGGCGGGATCTGAGACCAGTTACGGAGAGCCGCTGAGTGCCGCCCTCGACTGGGTCGCCGGCGGGGCAGAGTGGATCCACCTCGTTGACCTTGACGCCGCCTTTGGCCGCGGCTCCAACGCCGAGCTGCTCGCGAGCGTCATCGACCAGGTCGCGGACCGCGTCAAGGTGGAGCTCTCCGGTGGCATCCGCGACGACGAGTCGCTGCGCCGCGCCATGGCCACCGGCTGCACCCGCGTGAACCTCGGCACCGCAGCGCTTGAGAACCCCGAGTGGACCGCCAAGGCCATCGCGGAGTACGGCGACCGCGTGGCCGTTGGCCTCGACGTGCGCGGCACCACCCTCGCGGCACGCGGATGGACCAAGGACGGCGGCGACCTCTGGGAGGTGCTCGCTCGCCTCGACTCCGAAGGCTGCTCGCGCTACGTCGTCACCGACGTCAAGAAGGACGGCATGCTCTCGGGCCCCAACGTCCAGCTGCTCCGCGACGTAGCCGCCGCGACCACCGCCCCCGTCGTAGCGTCGGGCGGAATCAGCTCTCTCGATGACATCGCCGCGCTGCGCGAGCTCACGAGCGAAGGCATCGAAGGCGCAATCGTGGGCAAGGCGCTGTACAACGGCAACTTCACGCTGCCCCAGGCGCTCGACGTCGCGGGCCGCCCGTAGGGACTTCGCCACACCCGGCAGCCGGTGTTGGTGCCTGGACGTAGAGTGCCCTCATGAGCGACGAACCTCTCAAGGAGATTCCTGAGTCGATCTTCGCCGACGACACAGGCACGGCCGACGCTCGCCTCGCCCAAGCGCTCATCCGCTTTTCGCGGGGCAAGGGTCCGCTGACGGAGGTGGTCGACGCGCTCGCGTACGCCCGTGTGCTCATTCCCGTCTTTGCGCATGGCGAGGAGCGTCACGTGGGCAAGCACGGGCTTGAGCAGGATGCCGTCGCTTCGACGGGCGTGGTCGCGGTGCAGATGCCGGACGGCCGCGCGGCGCTTCCCATCTTCACTGACGTCGACGCCATGAAGATGTGGAATCCGCAGGCGCGGCCCATCCCCGCGGAGGGCCCCCGCGCCGCGCTCGCGGCCGTCGCCGAGGAGTGGAGCGCCCTGGTGCTCAACCCCGGCATGGAGACGGTCCTCATCCCGCGCCCTGCGGTGTGGGCGCTCGGTCGCGGCGAACATTGGCGGCCGGCTGTGGTCGAGGGTCAGGTGGACGAGGAGATCCGCGCCGCCGTCGCGAGCGCCGTGAGCCTCGACGACTCGCTCCGCGATGTGGACGTCGCGCCGGGCAGGGGAGCAGAGGTTGCGATCGTTTTGCGCCTTGTACCAGGGCTGACGCAGCCCGAGGTCGAGGCGGTCGTCCAGCGAGTCCAGCGCGAGCTGTCCTATAGCGAGATCATCGCCCAGCGGCTCGACAGCCTCGAGCTGCGGCTCTCTGGCGCCTAGCGCTCCGGCGGCCCGACGCTGTGGCCGGCTAGTCCTGCGCCTTGCACTCCGCGCGGTTCTTCTTCGCCTTGTCGAGATTGTCGAGGAAACGCTCAAGGGTCGCGAGGCTCACCGCGAAAGACGTGCGGACATCGTCGGAGGCGTAGAGCACGCCAACAATCTCGCCGTCAGCGTTCGCAACGGGCGACCCCGAGTTGCCGTGATGCGACTCTGCCTGAATCTGCATCACGAGGTCCGGAGCGTCATCGAGCTCGTCTGGCACCACCGAAACGAACGGCCCAACGGTGACAGTCAACTCCTCGCCCTTGGGATAGCCCGCAATGGTGAGGATTTCGCCGATCTCGGGCGCAGCGTCGGCCAGTTCCACGACGTTGGGGAAGGTGCCGTCGATGGTGATGAGTGCGAGGTCGGAGTCCCTCGAGATCACCGACTTGACGCCCTTGTACTGCTTGCCGTCGAAGCCGGTGAGAGTGATGTTGGTGGCGCCTTCGATGACGTGGCGGTTCGTGACCGCGTGGGTCTCGTCGATCGCGAACGCGGAACCCGTGCCGTACGCCTTGCAGGTGCGCACCCGCACGCGCAGAGACTGTCGCTCCAGGGCCGTGAAGCCGCCAACGACATCCGCGGAGGCGTGCGCGCTCGGCGTGAGTTCAGGCACCCAGCTCGAGGGCAGCGGCTCGGGGCTTTGGGGGAGCGACGCGCACCCGGCAAGCGCAAGGGCGAGCAGCGCCGTCGCGACACCGCGCGCAGACCTAGTCATTGATCACTTCGCGGTAGGACTTCTCCACCTTGTTGCAGTAGTCCGTGATGGACCGCTCGTTGGCGCGCAGGCTCGCGGTGGTCCACTTGTGCGCCTCTTTGAGGTGGTCGATGAGGTTCTGACGCGCATCGGCACACTCGAGGAAGCTCTTGGCGATGTCGATGAGCGCCTGCCGGTCATCGCCGGCCTGCGCCTCCGAGTTCGCTAGCCCGCTGATGGTGTCCTTCGCCACGTCGAGCTGCGCCTTGGTCTCCGTGAGCTGATCCTGCAGCTCCTCAGCGGTCTGGCGGCTCGTCGCAAGGTCCGCGCCAAGCTCCTGCGCATCCTGCCGCAGCTCCTCGTTCTGCGCCACGTACTCCGAGTGCACGCTCCACAGATACGCACTCATCGCGCCCAGCGCCACGACGGCGAGCAGCGCGAGGATCAGCGCGATCTTGAGACCGGTAGCGGGTGGGGCTGCGGTCACCGGCGCAGCGGCCGCCGTGGCACTGCCCGACGCTGTGGCCGGCACCACCTGCGACGTCGCCACCGGTGCGGAAGCGGCTTCCGTGGCGACGGGTTGGGCGGGGAGTGGCTGGGTGGGCACGGTCTGTGCGGGAACAGGCTGGGCCGGGACGGGCTGGGCGGGGAGTGGCTGCGTGGGCACGGTCTGTGCGGGGATGGGCTGAGTCGGCGCAACGGCAGGCTGCGGTTCAGAGTTCGGTTCGGGATCGTGGTCCGTCATGAGTGGCATCCTGCGGTGTCGGGGACAAGCAGTCCGGGCTCTTCAAGGAGTGCTTTGAGTGTAGAGATGGGCACGATGAAGCTCTGCTCGTCGACGTTCTTCGCATAGATCACGCCGACCACCTCACCGGAGGCGTTGAATACCGCGGACCCAGAGGATCCGGGCTCGATCTTCGCGGTCGACGCCAGGACCAGACCGGCGGAAGCCTCCAGCGGGTCAGACACCTGACCAATCACCACACCGGAGGTCGTCGTGAGCCGACCACCGTTCGGATAGCCAACGACAGTGATGACGTCACCCTCGGCGGGGTCCTGTGCAGCAAGCACGGTCCGCGACACGCCAAGCGACTCCTTGGTGGTGATGATCGCGATGTCCGCAACGGCGGTGGTCGCGGCCGCGGTCGCCTGAACCACCCGGCCGTCGTACGTCGACACCTCGATGTTCTTCGCGTTCTCCACCACGTGACGGTTCGTCACGAGCGTGTGCTCGTCGAGCGCGAAGCCGGAGCCCGTTGCGAGGAACCCACACCCGATGTTCCGCACTCGCACGCTCATCCGCTGCGCGGCGGTGAAGCCGTCAGGGGAGAGGGCACCGGTCAGCTCGCCGGGCGAGGGCGACACGGACGGGACAAAGTCAGTCGGCAGGGACGGCGGCGCCTCAGGCAGCACTCCGCATCCCGCGAGCACACCAGCGCACGCGGCGGCGACACCAAGGACCAGGCGCTTCATTGCGACAGCGACTCTTGGAACGCCTGGTTGGCGCTGACGGCAGAGGCGCACAGCTTGTCGACGCTCGCCCGATACTCGGCGATCTGCTCATCCGTGTAGACGGGCACCTCGACGTCGTCGACGACCTGCGTCGGCGGGTTGGTCAGATACTCGACGAGCTGCTGCTCTCCCTCGACGCAGCGTCCCAGCTGGCCCACCACGGACTGCGCGCCTTCAACTCGGGCGAGCAGCAGATCCACCTGCTGCTGCGCGTATGCGGTCTCGTCACTCCACTGCGCCTTCTCGTTGGACAGGGACAGCACGCGGTCCTTCGCCGTCGAGAGCTGGTCCGCGAGCAGCTCATTCGTCGACTCAAGCTGCTCAATCTGGCGCTGATGCTCGGCGATGCGATCGCCAAGGCTGTAGCCGGTCTCGGTGAGGCTCGCCACCTGGGCCTGCCACTTGCCGTTGACACTCCACAGGTAGCCGATGATCACCAGCGCGGCAATGAGCATGATGCCCAGCACGCCGCTCAGCAGCATCCACATCCGCACGTGCTGCTTGAGGGGCAGCATCACGGGAATGGTGATGGTCTGCGGTTCGGCCGGGCTTTCCGCGCTCTTCGCGCGTGCGGGCACGGCAAGCTCCGAGGTGGGCGTCTCGTCACCCGCCATGGCTGCCTTGCCTCCTTAACTCACCGGACCGGTGTACTTCTCACCCGGACCCTCGCCCGGAGCGTCGGGAATGACCGAAGCCTCCCGGAACGCCAACTGCACCGTCCTCAGCCCGTCTCGCAGGGCACGTGCGTGAGTGTCCCCCAAATCGGGCGCCGAGGCGGTCACCAGGCCCGCGAGGGCGTTGATGATCTTGCGGGCCTCGTCGAGGTCGGCGAACTCCTCGCCCTCCTCGGCCAGCCCACACCGCAGTGCGGCAGCGCTCAACAGATGAACGCTCACCGTCGTGATAAGTTCCACGGCGGTGACTTCGGCGAGGTCGCGCCGCTCATCGCGGACGGTGCCCGACGCTGTGGGGCCGGGGTTCGACGCTTCAGGGCCAAGGTCCGACGCTTGGGGTCCAGTGCCCGCGCCTTCAGTTTCCGCGCTCATGGTGCTATTCTTCCCTATTGACCGGTCGCGATTTTCGCGGCGCGCAAGTGGAGTTCACCTCCCACCCTCGGGCCACCAGATGGGCCAGGGTCTCGGTTCCCGCGGGATCGCACGCCTTTGGTGTGTGGCCCGGCTGGTAATCGTCGGTGGCCTCTGCTCGTGCACGAGCGGGGGCTTTTTTCTTTGCCCGGCGGTCGGTACTTAGTGTCTAGACAAGAGGAGTTACCCATCAACGAGCCTCGCATCAATGAGCGCATCCGCGTCCCCGAGGTCCGCCTCGTGGGTCCGCAGGGTGAGCAGGTTGGCATCGTCCGCATCGAGGACGCACTGCGACTTGCACAGGAGGCGGACCTTGACCTTGTCGAGGTGGCGCCTGATTCGCGACCCCCGGTCGCGAAGCTCATGGACTACGGCAAGTTCAAGTACGAAGCCGCAGTCAAGGCGCGTGAGGCGCGTCGCAACCAGGCGAACACCGAGATCAAGGAGATGCGTTTCCGTCTCAAGATCGACGACCACGACTACGAGACCAAGAAGGGTCACGTTGTCCGCTTCCTCAAGGGTGGCGACAAGGTCAAGGTGACGATCATGTTCCGTGGTCGTGAGCAGTCCCGCCCCGAAATGGGTCGCCGCCTGCTCATGAAGCTCGCCGAGGATGTCGCCGAATTCGGCGTGGTGGAGAACGCTCCCAACCAGGAGGGCCGCAACATGTCGCTGGTCCTTGGCCCGCTGAAGAAGAAGGCGGAGGCCAAGGAGGAGCAGCGCAAGGCTCGCGAGGCTGCGAAGGCAGCGTCGGAGGCCGAGCGCGAGGCTCGTCGCAAGGGCGACGCTGCGCAGGCCGCACCGGCTGCCGCCCCCGCGGAGGCTGAGGTCGAGGCTCCGGAGGTCGAGGCTCCTGCAGAGGCCGCGGCACCCGCCGCTGAGGCTGCTGAGGCTCCCGCCGCTGAGGCTGCTGAGGCTCCCGCCGAGGCCGCTGCCGACGCCAAGCCCGCCAAGCCTGCTGCGAAGCCGGCCGCCAAGCCGGCTGCCAAGCCCGGCGCGGCCAAGCCCGCTGCCCCCAAGCCTGCGCCCAAGGCGCCGGCCAAGCCCAAGCCCGGCACAGCGTCGGGCAACTAGAGACGTTGGGCGCCCCGCGCGCCCACAAGATGTGCCCGCCCCGGTGGGCCTACAGCGAAAGGTGGAGCCATGAGCCCCAAGAACAAGACGCACTCCGGTGCCAAGAAGCGCTTCAAGCTGACTGGCTCGGGCAAGGTGAAGCACGCCTCGGCGATGAACGTCCACAAGTTCCAGGAGAAGACCAACGCCCGCAAGCGTCGCGTCGCCGTCGACAACATCCTGTCGGCCCCGGACTCGAAGAAGATCAAGAAGCTGCTGGGCAAGTAACCGCCCCGGAAACAAGGAGTTAAGAAATGGCACGCGTCAAGCGGGCGGTCAACGCCCAGAAGAAGCGCCGCACTACCCTCGAGCGCGCCGCGGGCTACCGCGGTCAGCGTTCGCGCCTGTACCGCAAGGCCAAGGAGCAGGTCACTCACTCGATGGTCTACGCGTACAACGACCGTCGTAAGCGCAAGGGTGACTTCCGCAAGCTGTGGATCCAGCGCATCAACGCTGCGGCCCGTGCGAACGGCATCACGTACAACCGCTTCATCCAGGGCCTCAAGGCCGCTGGCGTCGAGGTCGACCGCCGCATGCTCGCCGAGCTCGCCGTCTCCGACGAGGCCGCCTTCGCGACCCTCGTGGACGTTGCCAAGAAGGCCCTTCCGGCCGACGTCAACGCTCCCGCGGCCTAAGCAGCCCGGACCAGCCCTAGGACGATGACAGAACGCCCCGCTGGGCGCGATTCCGACGCGACGCTCGCCAACCCGCGAGCCGAGCGCGTCAAGCGAGTCGCAGCCTTGGCGGGGCGTTCTGCGCGTTCCAGGGCTGGGTTGTTCTTGGTTGAGGGTCCGCAAGCGGTGAGGGAGGCCGTCCGGTTCGCCCCCGCGCGCGTGCGGGACGTCTACTTCACGCCCGACGCTGCGGCCAGGTATCGCGAGATCGTCGCCTCTGCGGAGGAGGCGGGGATCTACCTGCACTTTGGCACCGACGAGGTGCTGCGCGCCATGAGCGCCGACTGCCAGGGAGTGCTGGCGGTTGTCGAGTCGCTCGGCGTAGATGCAGATCCTGCTGACTCGGGCGCTACACCGGGCGCCGCTGACCCGGGCACCGCGGACCCGGGCGCCGCTCTCACAGGCGCGTTGGGGGAGTCGCCGCGCCTGGTTGCGATCCTCTCCGAGGCCCGGGACCCCGGCAACGTGGGCACCATCATCCGTGTCGCTTCGGCGGCAGGTGCTGATGCGGTGATCTTGGCGGGCGACTCCGTCGATGTTGAGAACCCCAAGGTGGTGCGCGCGTCGGTTGGGGCAGTGTTCCATGTGCCGGTGGTGCGGGGAGTCTCGCTCGAGGACGCGGTGGCGGCGGCGCGCGCGGCCGGCATGACGGTGCGAGCCACCGACGGCACCGGCACCACTGAACTCACGGCCAGTGGTTCTCGCGCTGTCCCTGCCGACGGTGCCCGCGCAAGCGCTGGCCCCACCGGCAGTGCCGCCGGTCCCGCCAAAACTGCCACCACCCCCACCGCGTGGATCTTCGGCAACGAGGCCCGCGGTCTCACACCCGACGAGCTCGCCCTCGCCGACGACGTGGTGCGCATCCCCATGGTCGGCCCCACCGAGAGCCTCAACCTCGCCTCGGCTGTCACGCTCTGCCTGTACTCGGGGCTGCTCTAGTCGGCCGTGCTCCAGCGACCAAACCTTTCCACGCCCACGCTTCGCCCCGCTTCGTGCCCTCAGGCGGCGAAGCGTGCGGAGCTGGCTGGTTGTCGTCGTCGGTGGGGGTCGACGGTTGCTGGCGGGATGAAGCTCACGTTGTCGCGATCGTCCACCTCGATGATCCAGCCGCAGTCGTGCACCCGATGGTGACAGCCCACGCATAGCATCACCATGTTTCGGGTTGAGGTTCGGCCCCCGTGGGACCAGAAATCTATGTGGTGGGCGTCGCACCAGGGCAGGGGTCTGGAGCACATCGCACAGCCCTTGTCGCGCTCGCCCAGCGCGACTCGGATCGCGGGCGTCGCGTACCGAGCCGCTCGACCCACGTCGAGGGGCAGCGACCCGCCACCCATGACGACGGGCACTACCTCGGCATCCACGGCCATGCGACGCAGGGTCTGCATGGAGATAGGACCTTCGAGCGCATCGCACGTCGCGAGTCCCACGTCCTCGCGCAGCGCCTTCTCGTCTACCCGCACCACCACGGTGGTCTTGGGCCGCGTCGTCGCCTGATCGCAGCCCTGCGCATGGCGCGCCAACTGCACCAGGATGTCCACATTGATCTGCCCCAGCGACCGGCGCTCGTCCTCGGGCAGCTCGCGCTGTCCGTGCAGCGCTGCGCTGGCCTCCGCGTCAAAGACCGCAGCCACACTGGCGGCGGACGCGGCATCGAGCGTGCCGTGGACGCCCACCATGCCGTCCCGGCGCTGGAAAAACACGAGTTCGCGCTGTGGACGCTGCGCTTCTTGACGAGCCTCGTAGCCGTCGCGATCCCATTCGGCGAACACCGCGTGGCACAAGCGCCGCACCTCGCGGATCTTCATGCCGCGCGCCTTGGACACCAGCACGGCCTCGACCTCTGCGGTGTCGATGGTCATCGCCTCGAGCGTCGTCTCGATGACGCGAATCGCCTCGGTACTGAGCGTCCGGTCGCGCGCCGCCTTCGCAAGTGGCGAGAGCTCCATGACGGGCGCCTGCGGACGGACGGGTGGCAACGGATCGGGAGCGGCGCCCTGAGGTGCTGAGTCCTGAGGCGAGGCGTCCTCAGGCGACGCGACAGGGGGAGCCGGGGGAGCGTCGGGCAGACTGTCGAAATCAAGCGCCTCCGGGGACACCACAGGAATCTCCCGCGTCATCACCCGCCCAAGCGCACCCAACGCCATGGCCTGCGATTGGCTGATCCCCGTGACGTGGGCGATCAAAGCAGCGGCGGATGGGTGCCCCTTCCACCGCGCGTAACGCGAGGGCCCCTCGGTCAGTTCTTCGAGCCGCACAGCGAACGGCGCGAGCAGCGTCTCGCCCGCGCGCAGCACCTCACCAATGGACTTGACCCACGACAGCGCGGCATCGCCGGAGAGCACGCGGGGGTCAACCTCGGCGAGCCCCGCCAACGCCTCAACCCGCTCTCGCAGCGCGTCCAATTGGTCCATGAGACAAGCCAACCAGAGGGGTCTGACATAGAGGGCGCACAGCCCAAATCTGTGGAAAACGGACGCACAACACCCCCTAAGAAAACGCCGTCTCCTCCCAAGGCGTCTCCACGCAGATGTAGTCGGGCGAGGCCTGATACTCACCGTTCGCCTCGTACACCATCGCGGAAACCTTCGTCAGCCTCTCGTCCCCCAGAATCCACGTCTGCACCGCCGCATCCGGATACCCCACCCACGCCCGCTCGGCGCGCTCCATCGGCTCGGCGAACTGCCCCATGAGCTCCTCGACGGCCTCCTCTGGCGTCGCCCCGGTCCCGCCCTCGATCGCCCAACCAGGCATCGCGCCCACCGCGCAACCAAAGTCCTCGGCGGTCGCATCGGACCAGTGCCCGCCGGGCGCGGAGGGCGGCGTCACCTGAGGCTCAACGCCACCACCAGGCATGCC
>ENA-UOVV01001164-UOVV01001164.1-compost-metagenome-genome-assembly--contig:-NODE-1164-length-21901-cov-3.889499_pt1 | contig 21901 bp, 22 predicted proteins | sample MGYA00238155_ERZ761577 | MGnify/ENA primary metagenome ERZ761577 (study PRJEB28898, sample SAMN06268775) | compost metagenome | isolation source: Emeryville, CA | place: USA:Emeryville, CA | collected...
GGTCCCTACCAACGTTGTAGAAGACATCGACTTTGCCCGAGTAAACGATCACCTCACCTTTCGCATTTCCGCGGGGAGCCCTGATCTTGAACTTAGTACCCACTACTTTGGTAATCATCCCCTCGTGAAACACCCAAAACGGATTATCTTTGTTTGCTGCCACAGCAAAAAAGGCATCTCCTACCAGACGTACCTCCCGATCTCCTGCCCTGAAACGTTTCGGATATTCCAAAACCGCCCCGGGTGATAATTCAACAAGTGATTCGTCAGACAGAATGACCTTCATCGCCGATGTCTGGGTATTTCGTACGGTAACGATAGTTTCTTTGGACGGCACCGATGCGGCAAAGGCGGGCTCCACCGGATAGCAAACGATCCGGAGGTAGTACCATGCGCCGCCTATCGTCAGGAGTAATAACACGCTCGCGGCTATCCACCAACCCATCGTCCAACCGGCACGCCGGTCTTCAGTACGCCTTTCTACCTCTTCCGACCCTATATGGCGGGAAATCTTATTCCAGATCGCGTCTTCCACCGCGGCCAGATTGTCTTCATTGATTTCCCCGCCATGCTGCTCATCGAGCATATGATACCAGTGGTGGACCAACTCCCGCTCCTCAGGTGTACATCGTCCTTCAAGATATCGTTCAAGTAACCGGTGAAAATTTTGCCTGCTCATGGACAGCTATCATGGTTAGTCATAGGGTTAGTCAATCAAATGACAGCAATCCCTAAAAAAAAATCAAAAAATTTCCTGCAGAACCAAAAGAAAAGGTAAAAAGTCTTTCAAGACAAGACGCATCGTCTTGAGTGACTGGGTTATATGGTATTCCACAGCCTTTTCGGAAAGATTAAGGATGTGGGCTATTTCCTTTACGGAGTAGTGCCCGTTACGGCTCATTGTGTACACTGTCTTCGTCTTAGGCGGCATCATGGCCACCCCCTTGTCAATAGCCGCATTCAGCTCTTTTAACCGGTATCCCGCTTCCACAGAATCCTTGCTTTCCTCGTGCAGGTAGCGGTATTGGCTCCTGTACTGCTCTTCCTGGATCCGCGATTTCAGGTAATTGATAAACCGGAACCGTATCGCTGTAAACAAATACGACGGAACATGACGGATAGTCGCCTCCCGCCGCTTTTCCCACAACGATACAAACACCCCCTGCGTGAGATCTTCCGCCAAAAGCGGGTCGCCTGAGCGGCGCAGCACCGATAAATAGCATCGCTTCCAATAACGCCGGTACAATTCCCTGAACGCCATCTGGTCGTCTACCCGGATCCGACCGAGCAACGCACTGTCCGACAACGATATGTAAGCCGTTTCTGCCAACAGGGGTTTGCTTTAAGTTTTACATTGGTTGTAGCAAACATACTATTTTTGTTACATATATGCAAGTTTTTATCAGGCACTTGCCATGTATTCTGTGAAAGGGACGGATCGTAGGTAAATTCCAAAAACTACGTATCTTTGCGTTCATGAACGTTGACAGTCTGCTTAGCCGTGCGTTAAATTTCGAGTTCCTTTCCATTGAAGAAGGGATATATCTGTACCATCATGCACCGGTCGCCGAGCTGGCCTATGTGGCCAATGAACTGCGAAAAATACAGGTACCTCACGGTAAGGTAACCTGGCAGATTGACCGCAACGTAAACACGACCAACGTATGCATCGCCAATTGCAAATTCTGCAACTTTTTCAGACGGCCGGGGCACGAGGAAAGTTACATTACCGACATTGAAACCTATAAACGAAAAATAGAGGAAACCTTCCGGTACGGTGGGGATCAGCTTCTGCTTCAGGGAGGGCACCATCCGGAGCTGGGACTACGTTTCTATACCGATCTGTTCAAGGAGCTAAAACGCTTATATCCTACCCTTAAACTACATTCGCTCGGCCCACCCGAGGTCGCCCATATTGCCAAGCTGGAAGGAATGCCCCATATTGACGTATTGCGTGCACTAAAAGAAGCGGGGCTGGATTCGCTTCCCGGCGCGGGCGCCGAAATACTGAACGACCGGGTGAGGCGACTCATTTCAAAAGGCAAATGCGGCGGAAAGGAATGGCTGGATGTAATGCGCGCAGCCCATCAGATTAACCTACCCACGTCCGCAACCATGATGTTCGGCCATATCGAAACCCTTGAGGAACGGTTTGAACACCTGGTATGGATCCGACAGGTACAGGAGGAGCGCCCCCAAGGAGCCTACGGGTTCATTGCTTTTATTCCATGGCCATTTCAGGATGATGGCACGCTCCTCAAACGCCTGCGTGGAATAACCAATAACGTGACAGGAGAAGAGTACATCCGAATGATTGCCCTCAGCCGGATCATGCTGCCAAACATCAAAAATATTCAGGCCTCCTGGCTTACCGTTGGTAAGCAAGTCGCCCAGCTTTGCCTGCACGCGGGAGCCAATGACTTCGGATCCATCATGATTGAAGAAAATGTGGTATCCGCCGCGGGGGCACCGCACCGCTTTACGTCCAGATCCATTCAGGAAGCGATCCGTGAGGCTGGATTCGAACCGCAACTCCGAACCCAGAAATACGAATTCAGGGAAATGCCGGAAACCATCGTGGAACAGGTAATTGACTATTAAATAATTCCGATTTGGAAAATCTAATTCAGCACGTTGAAGCGTTGATCTATGCATCCGAACAGGGAATCGGTGTGACGGAAATTCAACAGGTGATTGAGGCGGTAACGGGAAACCGCATGGATGAAGGAGAAATCTTGGAAGTCCTGGAAAATATCAACACGCGATATCAACACCCCTCTCACGTGCTGGAGCTGAAGCTGATTAACAATGGCTATCAGTTTCTCACAAAAAAGCCATACTATGAAACCGTTAATCAGTTGCAGGCACACCGATCCAAAAAGAAACTTAGCCAGGCCGCCCTGGAAACCCTGGCCATCATCGCATACCGCCAGCCAATCACCAAACTGGAAATTGAACAGATCCGTGGAGTGAATTGTGATTATTCGGTACAGCGGTTGCTTGAAAAAGAACTTATCAAGATCGTCGGCAAAGCGGATACGCTGGGAAAACCAATATTATACGGCACCAGCGACCTGTTCATGGATCATTTCGGAATTAACAGTACGGCGGACCTGCCTAAACTGAAAGAAATCGTACAGGAAAGCGACAGCCAGATTGGCGAAATCAGCGAATAAAAGACACCATATATTTTTTTTAAAAAAAGTATTTTGATATCAAAAACTTGCTATTTTTATCCTATAAAAAACAACACGCTTTTTACATGATTATGAAAACGCCAATGATGCACGACAACGAGTTAGCGATTATGGAGGATGACGTTTTGGTCGCTTTTGACGGTGGACCGGATGATGAAGACGACGATTCGGATGATCTCTTCGAAGACGAAGATAATTTCGAATTGGATGAGTTGGACTCGCTGGATGAGTTTGATGATTTCGATGACGATGATGATTTTTAACAAAAAGCTTCGCATTTGAACAAAAACTACTACCTGCCAAGAACATAGGATTACTTATATCCTTGCGGTACTGGGCGGATTTTTTCCCACCACATCTACTTCGGTTGATGTACCTAAGTAGATGTGTGTGTAGTTTAAGTTACTCTCCGCTCTTATTATGCAACTGTTCGTAAAGCTCGATTACTTTCTTTTGAAGTTCAATTACTTCCGCATCTCGCTCCTGTAATTTTTTGTTGGCGAGCGTCAATTCTGACATATATTTCTTCTCTTCCTCCGTATCATTCGTAGAAAGTAATTGAACGATAGTCAGGCCAAATAACCTGGATATCTGGTCAAGACGGGATAAGTTGACGTCGGTAATACCGGTTTCAATTTTAGAAAACGCCGGTATGGATATATCCAGCCGCTTGGCTACATCCTCCTGGCTCCAGCCTTTTTGATGTCGTAAGAGTCTGATTTTTTTTCCTAATGCATTCATTGGTAGTAAGATGGAATATAGAATTTAAGCAGTTGTTAAGATCATAATGTTTCCTGATTAAGCAAACTAAAATAAATAAAACTTCATTTATGAAGGAACTTGTCGGCAAAATTAACAAGATTTATACCGCCGTAATTCCCTGAACTCATAAGTAAGAGATTACGCCCCGTCGGATTCATCGAAAGCAGGTATTGTTTCATGCTTTCCACATTACTGAAATACAACAGGTTCGGTTGATTGAACGCCTTTCTGAGCATTTCTTCCGATATGGGGCCTGCATTACGTTGTTTAAGCGTTTCCTGATTAATGAATACCGCCGGGAAATCAGCATCGCGCATGGTATCCCAATATTCATTGAGATAATCCTCATTCAGGCTACTATACGTATGCAATTCCACAATGGCAACCAGGACTTTGTCAGGAAACTGCTCTTTAAGCGCCTGGATACTGGCCTTCAGTTTGGTGGGTGTATGCGCAAAGTCTTGGTAAACCACACTTTCGTCGTCGCTTGCTACGTATTCGAGCCGACGGGAAGCCCCCCTGAACTGCTTTATAGCTTCATAAAAAGAATCCCGCTCTACACCCAGCCAATCGCAAACTGTAAAGGCAGCTGCAATATTGGAAAGGTTGTGCTTACCGAAAACCTGTAACGGAATATCTCCCTGATGGGTGTGCATGTACGTTACTCCCTTGTTAATCGTATATTCGGGCGTTCGGTATCCATGTTTATTGATTTTGGACCGGTCTTCCAACACAAGCTCCGTAAGGGTCCGATCTTCCTTATTGTAAACCAGCGTTCCCTTGGGCTCGATGGTTTTGATAAACAACCTGAACTGGTTTACATAGGTCTCAAATGTTGGAAAAACATTCGCATGGTCCCAGGCTACACCACTGATTAATGCGACATGCGGCTTATACAGATGAAATTTGGGTCGCTGGTCAATGGCAGACGCCAAATACTCATCCCCTTCGATCACGATCAACGGCGCTTCCTTGGTAAGCTTAACCATGCCGTCAAACTCGTCTAACTTTGCTCCTACCAAATAATCGAAATCCTTGCCGATGGAGCGGAGCACGTGCATCACCATACTGGTAATGGTCGTTTTACCGTGACTGCCTCCAATTACGACCCGGATTTTATCCTTGGTTTGCTCGTAAATAAACTCCGGATAGGAACAGATTCGGATCCCGATCTCTTGTGCCCTTACTAACTCCGGATTGTCTGCTTTCGCGTGCATGCCCAGAACCACCGCATCTATATCAGCCGTAATACGCTCCGGATCCCATCCCGGTTCAGGGAGTAGGCCTTGGTTCGCAAGGTTTGTGCGTGATGGTTCATATATATGGTCATCAGACCCGCTCACCATATATCCCTTCTTCGCCAGCGCAATAGCGAGGTTATGCATAATGCTTCCACCGATGGCAATGAAGTGTACCCGCATATCAACCCGCTTTTCTGAAACAAGCTGCTGCCCAACCGTCCAGCACCCGGTGGCTTTCAAAAACCAGCCCACAGTGGGATGCCGTTTCGGTGAGCAATTGCAAATCACCGCCTTCGTAAAAACCGCTTACGTATAGCCGGCCGCCGGCGTTAAGAGCCCGACCGTATGAGGCCAGCTGATCCAATAGCACGTTTCGGTTTATATTCGCCAGGATCACATCAAAATATTCACCGGTAATCCACTCCGTGGAACCGCACTTCGCTTCAATAGCCGATGCATTGTTTAAGGCCACATTTTCCATCACGCTATCGATACATACCGGATCATTATCAATGGCCCATATATCCACTGCGCCCATTTTAGAAGCCAATATGGCAAGAATGCCCGTACCGCACCCCATATCCAGCACCCGTTTACCGCTAAACGACCCGTCCAGCATATAACTCATAACCAATGAGGTGGTTTGGTGATGCCCTGTTCCAAAAGCCATTTTCGGATCGATGACTATTTCATATGGAACGTCAGGCCGGGCAGGATGAAAAGTCGCCCGGACATAACACTGGTCTGCCACCGTGACCGGCTCGAAATTGCGCTCCCATACGGCATTCCAGTTCTCGGGAAGTATCTCCCGCACTGTGTATGATACCTCAAATCCGATGGGCTGGTGAATAAGCAATGACTCAAGCACCTGCAGATTCAGTTGTTCAGAAGCGATATAACCCGAGAACCCGTCTTCGGAAGACTCAAATGTATCGAATCCGGTCGTCGCGAGGTCCTGCATCAATACGTCACGATGCCACTCTTCTCCCCCTTTGCAGGTAAATCGCACTTCACTGTATTTCATGGCTGACAGCAGCAATTAATGATTGAACACCTTCACGATGTCCACAAAATCGCGGGATTTTAACGATGCCCCCCCGATCAGTCCCCCGTCGATGTCCGGCTGGGAAAACAGATCCGGGGCGTTTTTGGGATTACAGCTTCCGCCGTAGAGGATAGTGGTGTTTCCTGCCAATTCCTCGTTGTATTGCTCGGCAACCGCATTACGGATAAAGGCATGTACCTCCTGTGCCTGTTCGGGAGTAGCGGTGAGGCCGGTACCGATCGCCCAAACCGGTTCATAAGCCAAAACCACTTGTTGAAATGCCTCATTGGACAGCTGAAAAACGCCCTCTTTCAGCTGATTACTGATCACGTCAAAATACCGGTCTGACTGCCGTTCTTCTTGGGTCTCGCCAATACAAAAGATAGGGATAAGACCGTGCTTTAATGCGGCGTCCACCTTTTTGCTGAGGATGTAATTGTCTTCCCCAAAATAGGCCCGTCGTTCCGAATGCCCCAGGATCACATAGGTTGCACCGGTGGATTTAACCTGCGCAGCGGAAACCTCACCCGTGTAAGCGCCCGCTTCCTCGAAATATATATTCTGCGCTCCGATAGCCACCCGCTGGGCACCCTTCGCTAATTGCGCAATACTGTGAAGGTGAATAAAAGGACTGCAGATAACCACCTGCTGTTGAGCGATGACCTCGTCCTTAACCATATTTACAATTTCAGAAAACAGACTTACCCCCTGTTGGTAATCAAGGTTCATTTTCCAGTTTCCAGCAACGATTTTTTTTCGCATGATCGGTTGTTCTATATGACTTATTTATTTAACGTATAACATGTGGTCCGGTTTCGAATTTTCGTCAATAGCCTGCGGCGTCCATCCGCTCCGCCAGACATAACGAATGCACGAGCCCCATTTAGAACGGCTAAAATAAAAAAGTCCCGATAAAATATCGGGACTAATATTTTTTTATCACCGGAACGCTTATTTCTTGTAACGGCTGCGGAATTTATCGATACGGCCAGCGGTGTCAACCAGCTTCATCTTACCGGTATAAAAAGGATGGGAAGTGTGGGAAATTTCAAGCTTCACCAACGGATATTCGTTTCCATCTTCCCATTGGATGGTTTCCTTGCTGTCAATGCATGATTTGGTCAAAAACGCATAATCATTTGACATATCCTTGAAAACCACTAACCTGTAATTCGATGGATGCAAATCTTTCTTCATTTTATCTACGTGTTACTAATATTCCTGATTAAGGGTGCAAAGATAGATTATTTGAAATTAATTTCCAATATTATTGAAATAAAAGCTCCCCGAAAAACTCGGGAAGATGAAAATTGGGTTGCGGATGATCAATCGGACTCCACGATATAAAATGAGGCGTAGCCAACTCATCCCCACACTTATAGAAATTCCCGGTGCACGTCAGCCCATTGAAAGACGTAATCCGATGCGCTTCAAATACGCTAAATGGTATATTCAATAGCAGTTCCCAGCCCGTTTCGCCATTGGGCGACGGTGCTTCATCCGCCCGGCATACGGCTTTTACCTGTTCCACCCGCTCACGAGACAGATGCCGTCGCCGTTTTTTCTCGGAATCACCAAAACCAATCAGTCCCACACCCGCGCAATTAAATTCTAGATTGTAATACTGTCTCTTATCGAACGAAAGGAAAAACTCCACGCAGCTGTCTTTATACACCGGATCATTGGTATTCCGGTGCACCGCCCTTGCCTCTTTCTCCCGTACGCTATACCTTAGCAATAGACTGTCTTTCGTATACGCTAATTTGAAATGCACTTCAGGTTTATAGGGATAATCGGCCCAGGGAACCTCGTTTAAACGGTCGCCGGTTACACCTGATATGGCTGTAAAAAGTTCGTTCTCCGGAGCATCGTATCCCACCTGGGATAAATAGGGCACCGTCAGTCGTTTCATATGATGAATCCTATGAATGTATATTTTGGCCTGCCAGGCCCTCAATGATCCCGACCAATTCGGACTCGTGCTTCTCAAGTTGCTCCACCAACCGTAATTGCGCACGGGCACGTTGGAGGTTATGGTCAGCATGATGAATTTTGTAATAATGGTCCCCTTCTATAAAATCCGTCAGGAACCGTACTGCCTGCATATATGGCAACAGCATGACACCGTCAACCAGCGAACGTACTTCCGCGGAGGTCAGGAACCGATGCGCCTCCTCAAAATAACCGGCAGCGTAGGCCTCAAACAACGGAATATTAAGCGTTATTTTCTCTAAATCTGCCTCATCTTCCGCTGCACGGTTGATAATGGTACGGATAGCATCGCCGAAATCATAAGCCACATATCCGGGCATTACCGTATCCAGGTCGATTACACACTGCGCCCGGTCATGCTCATCCAGCAGAACGTTATTAAACTTGGTATCGTTATGGGTGATACGTACAGGCAATATCCCTTCGGCGGCCATATCCAGCAGTCTGTGCATACGCCGCTCCCTGCGTTTGATCGCTGCCAGTTCATCAGAAACCCCCGCTACCCGCTGTACGGGATCCGAAGTGACGGCAGTTTTAAGCTGTCCCAGTCGGTTTCCAATATGGTGAAAGTCGGGAAGCACTTCATGGATCAGCGCCGCATCAAGGTCAGACAGCATCCGCTGGAACTGACCGAACGCCCTCCCCCCTTCCCGCGCTTGTTGGGGTGTCTCCACGATATCGTAACTTCTCGTACCGGTCAGCAGCACAAGCATACGCCAGAAATTGCCATCCTCGTCCACTCTGTAGGTTGTGCCCTCCATCGTTGGTATCAGGGTAAGCACCTTCTTTTCAATATCGGATGCCGATACATTTGCAGCGATGTACTTCTCTTTCAAATGGCGAATGACACGTTGCATATTCTGCATCACTGCATCTACGTTTTTAAACACATGATGGTTTATCCGTTGCAGGAGGTAAGCACCGGGCCCGGGCCCATTGGTCAGCACACGGTAGGTATCGTTGATATGGCCGGAGCCGAATGGGGAGATTTCAATTACATCTCCTTCAATATCAAATCGGTTCGCTAATGCGGATAACTTTTCCAGGTTAAAATTGCGCCTCATGGCTGCAATATGCACATTAGCTACCTAATAACCATGGGTTTTCATTACACAATCGTTTGCGCTATTTTCCCAGTAGCGCAGCATTTATTATCTTTAGCACTTACCTTAAAACAAATAAAACATGAACTTATATCCTATCGATACCGGATTTTTCAAACTGGACGGCGGCGCAATGTTCGGGGTCGTTCCAAAATCGATCTGGCAGCGAACCAACCCGGCCGACGACCGCAACATGTGTACCTGGGCAAACCGACTGCTGCTCATCGAAGATGGCGATCGACTGATATTGGTAGACACGGGAATGGGCGACAAACAGGGCGAAAAATTCTTCAGCTACTATTACCGCCACGGCGACGCCACGATTGACAGTTCATTGGCCGCCCATGGATTTCATCGCGATGATATCACGGATGTTTTTCTAACACACCTGCATTTCGACCATGTCGGGGGTGCCATCGCCCGTGAAGACGGACGACTCGTTCCCGCTTTTAAAAATGCCGTCTTCTGGAGCAACAAACAGCATTGGGACTGGGCCCTTTTTCCCAACCATCGGGAAAAACCGTCCTTTCTGCAAGAAAACATCATACCCATCTATGAAAGCGGTAAACTGCGTTTTGTTGAAAACCAGGATGGCGTTGTGTTTTCCGAAAACATCAAAGTCCGCTTTACCTATGGACACACAGACGCGATGATGTTACCGCAGATCCAATATAAGGGCAGAACTTTATTGTATATGGCAGACCTGCTTCCCTCGGCGGGTCATATTCCTCTCCCCTACGTAATGAGCTATGACGTACGGCCATTGACCACCATGGAAGAACGGAAAAATTTCTGGCAGGAATCCATTGACCACGAGTACGCACTGTTTCTGGAACACGACCCTGTCAACGAGTGCTGCACCATACAGCTGACCGAAAAAGGTTATCGGTTGAAAGAAACGTTTCCCTTACGAGAATGGCTTTAATGTAAAAAGCCGCCGGGGATCAACCCGGCGGCTTACTTCGTTATGCCAATATACAAATTATGATACGGCCTGATTACGACGGATAATATTCAACGCGCCGCCAGCCTTGAACCAGCCGATCTGCTGATCGTTATAACTGTGGTTCGCTTCTATGCGTTCTTCCGAACCATCAGCATGCCGGAGTACCACCGTCAGGGACTTGCCGGGCGCAAATTCAGTTAGCCCAAGGATATCGATCGTATCATCCTCCTGAATCTTATTGTAATCGTCTTTATTCACAAACGTAAGCGCCAGCATTCCCTGTTTTTTCAGATTGGTTTCGTGGATACGGGCAAACGACTTTACCAGCACCGCGCGGACACCAAGGTGACGGGGTTCCATTGCAGCGTGCTCACGTGATGATCCCTCTCCGTAGTTTTCGTCGCCTACTACAACAGATCCTATCCCAGCCGCCTTGTACGCACGTTGCGTGGCCGGGACCGGACCATATTCGCCCGTCAACTGATTCTTAACCAAATCGGTCTTATCATTGAAGAAGTTGATCGCTCCAATCAGAAGGTTATTGGAAATGTTATCCAGGTGCCCGCAATACTTCAACCATGGCCCCGCCATAGAAATGTGGTCCGTTGTACACTTACCTTTGGCCTTGATCAGTAATTTCAACCCGGTAAGGTCAGTACCTTCCCAAGCGGGGAACGGATCCAAGAGCTGTAGGCGGTCTGAAGTAGGAGATACCGCCACAACTACGCCGCTTCCATCTTCGGCAGGTGCTTGGTAACCCGGGTCTTCCACATCAAATCCCTTTTGAGGAAGTTCATCCCCCGAAGGCGGATCCAGCTTTACGGCCTCACCGTTAGTATTTACCAATGTGTCCGTAATCGGGTTAAAAGACAGATCTCCTGAAATAGCTATCGCAGCAACCAGCTCAGGCGAAGCAACGAAAGCATAGGTATTGGGGTTGCCATCCGCACGCTTTGCGAAGTTACGGTTGAATGAGTGAACAATGGTGTTTTTTTCCGCCTTTTCAGCACCTACCCGAGCCCACATACCGATACAGGGGCCGCAGGCATTGGTAAAGATGGTCGCATTCAGATCGGCGAATGTGTCCAGCAACCCATCACGCTCCGCAGTGTATCGAACCTGTTCCGAGCCGGGATTGATACCAAATTCAGCCTTCGTCACCAGTCCCTTTTCCACAGCCTGGCGGGCAACTGATGCGGCCCGCGACAGATCCTCATAGGACGAGTTGGTACAGGATCCGATCAATCCCCATTCTACTTTCAACGGCCAGCCGTTCTTTTGGGCTTCTTCCTTCATCCTGGAAACCGGAGTAGCCAAATCAGGCGTGAAGGGACCATTCAGGTGCGGTTCCAGTTCGGAAAGGTTAATTTCTATGACTTGATCGAAATACCGTTCCGGGGACGCGTACACTTCCGGATCGGCGGTAAGGTGCTCTTTAATCGCATTGGCTGCGTCAGCCACATCGGCGCGGTTGGTGGCACGGAGGTACCGCTCCATGGATTCATCGTAACCGAATGTCGAAGTGGTTGCTCCAATTTCAGCCCCCATGTTGCAAATGGTGCCCTTCCCCGTACATGACATCGATTGGGCTCCCTCTCCAAAATACTCGACGATACAACCTGTTCCCCCTTTTACTGTCAGAATCCCCGCAACCTTCAGGATGACATCCTTGGGTGCCGTCCATCCATTGAGCTTTCCGGTTAATTTCACACCGATCAGCTTCGGGAACTTAAGCTCCCAGGGCAATCCCGCCATCACATCACAGGCATCGGCACCACCCACTCCAATGGCTAACATTCCCAGACCTCCGGCATTCACCGTGTGGGAGTCCGTTCCGATCATCATACCACCCGGAAACGCGTAGTTCTCCAGCACCACCTGATGGATAATTCCGGCTCCCGGTTTCCAGAAACCGATGCCGTATTTATTCGATACCGAAGCCAAAAAGTCAAAAACTTCCCGGCTCTCTGCCGTTGCCGTGGCCAGGTCTTTTTCCGCACCGTCCTTGGCGCGGATCAAGTGGTCACAGTGCACCGTGGACGGAACAGCCACACGGGCTCTGCCTGCCTGCATGAATTGCAGAAGCGCCATCTGAGCGGTCGCATCCTGCATCGCAACCCGGTCTGGCGCAAAATCTACGTAAGAGGCGCCCCGCTCATACCCCTGCGTTGCACTGCCGTCCCACAAATGCGTATACAAAATCTTCTCTGTCAGTGTCAAAGGCCTCCCCACAACCTGACGGGCCGCAGCAATGCGCTCCCCGTACTGGGCGTAGACCTTCTTGATCATGTCAATATCAAATGCCATTTATCAAAAGAATGTTATGGTGTAGAAGTTAACGACCGTGAAAGGTGTCGTTTTTTTTAAACTGCGCGAAGATATGAAAAAAACGGCTGATTCCGAGGGCTATCACTCCCCTAAAAAAATTTGGAAAAGTTCTAAACTAGTAGACCGCGTATGCCTACGCGGAAATCAGGTCTGGGGTAATCCGTTTCAGTTCAGCGATGGTTTGAATGGGATTCGTGGTTGCAAAAATAGAATTTCCGGCCACCAACACATCCGCACCGGCCTTCAGCAGCGCCAACGCATTGTGGCTGCTTATACCTCCGTCAACCTCAATCAACACGTTGGCATTCCGGTCCTCAATAAGTTTTTTCAGTTCCTGAATTTTCCGATAGGTCGCTTCAATAAACTTCTGTCCCCCGAATCCCGGGTTGACGGACATGACCAGTACCAGATCCACATCTTCAATGATATCATGGAGAAGGGATACCGGCGTGCTGGGATTGATCGCTACCCCCGCCCTGCATCCCAGCTCTTTTATCGCGTGTACCGTACGATGAAGGTGGGTACAGGCCTCCAGATGAACCGTGATGTTTTCGGCTCCGCCGTCGCTGAACTGTTTTATATACCGGTCGGGGTCGGTAATCATCAGATGCACATCCAGCGGCTTTCTCGCATAATGGGCAATGGATGCCAGCACGGGGAATCCAAACGAAATGTTAGGTACAAAAACACCATCCATAATATCAATATGGAACCAATCCGCTTCGCTTTGGTTGACCATCACAATGTCGTCATGCAAATGCGCGAAATCAGCGGACAATACGGAAGGAGCGATAAGATGCCTGCGTCTGGACATGATACTTTTTCAGCAAATATAAAAATAACTCCCGATTATTAATCGGTGAGTATGTCAAAACTGAAAGATAGCCATCCGGCGCAAGTCGATCTTTTTTTCTACTTTTGGAGTTAAATAGCGGATGTGGCACGACTAAAGATCAAATACAAAGCAACGGATACGGGCGGACGGTACTCCCTCATCCCCAAATACGGGATGATGCTGGTCAGCGTTATATTGATCACCGCCTTCCTCCCCAAACAACCCCGCTTCCGGTACGAGTTCGAGAGGGGAAAGGTATGGATGCATGAAGATCTGATTTCCCCGTATAACTTTGCCGTCCTGAAAACCCAGGCCGAGCTGGAGAAAGACAGGGAAAATGTCCTCCGCTCGGTCTATCCTATTTATGACAACCATACCCAGGTCGTTGAACAGCAACTCGCCCAGTTCGAAACCGATCTGCCGGAAAAATGGCAGACCGGTGGATTGGACACGTTGGACGACAACATGACCGCATACGAACAGCTGGGTAAACAACTGCTGTCCGATGTATATAAAAAAGGCATCATCGCCCTGAACAACAAATTCCAGGGTGAACAGACCCATTACAATTTTACCCTGCTCACCAATAACGTCGCCAGACAGCTGAACACAGCGAGCGTATTCACACGGGAAACCGCCCTGGAGTACATCAGGAAAACGGTCGCAAACCGGTCGGCGATCAAACAAAAAGAATGGTTTGTGGACATGCTGGCCGATTACCTCAGCGTCAATTACCTGTTCAATGAGTCCCTCACAGCCCGGCTGGAGGAGGATGCCCTGGCCAGCATTTCCACCACACGGGGCATGGTTCAGCGGGGAGAGCTCATCGTAGCAAACGGAACAACGATCAATAATGAAACCTATCAGAAAATAGAGTCACTGCGCAAAGCATACGAAGAAGAGGCGCGAATCGGCGGCAACCGATCGCTGGTTATGTTGGGTCAGTTCTTTATCGTTGCCCTTGCCGTTACCCTCCTCTTTGTGTTCATCTACCTGTTCCGCAAAGACATTTATTACAACAACCGACTGATCTTCCTGATCCTGATCGTCATCACGGGGATGTTACTGGTATTGTCGTGGGCCATAAAAATCAACCTTCCCAGCCTTTATTATATCCCCTACTGCATCGTTCCGGTGATCATTCGGATACTCTTCGACACCCGGCTGGCACTCAACATCCACCTGCTGATGGTTCTGTTGGCCGCCTTTTTCGTGCCGAACAGTTTTGAGTTTATCTTCTTACAGTTTACCACGGGCATGGTGGCCATATACAGTATCAAAACCTTGGTAAAGCGTGAACAATTTCTGATTTCTTCGGCGATGATTCTGGCTACTTACCTGGTGGCCTACATCGGCATGGGATTGATGAGAGACGGCTCGTTTGACAACCTCTACTGGACCAACATTGCGCCTTTTGTATTCAGTGTATTACTTACCTTGCTGGCATACCCCCTCATTTACGCGTTTGAGCGGTTATTCGGCATCATTTCGGATGTCACCCTCATGGAGCTGACGAACAGCAACTCCAAACTGCTCCGGGAACTCTCGTACAAGGCTCCCGGAACGTTCCAGCATTCCATGCAGGTAGCCAACATTGCCGAGGCCGCCATCTACAAGATCGGTGGCAACACCCTACTGGTCAGGGCCGGCGCGCTCTACCATGACATCGGCAAGATGGCCAACCCGCAATATTTCATCGAAAATCAAACAAAGGGATACAATCCCCACGATGGGCTGTCGTTTGAACAAAGCGCGCAGATCATCATATCTCACGTCTCCAAAGGCATCGAGCTGGCCAGAAAACACCAACTGCCGGATGTCATCATTGATTTTATACGTACCCATCACGGTACCACCCGCGTAGATTACTTCTACCAGTCATATATTAAGTCGTTTCCGGAAAAATTGGTCGACGAAGACATCTTCCACTACCCAGGTCCGATTCCGTTTTCGCGGGAGACTGCGGTATTGATGATGGCCGATTCGGTCGAAGCTGCTTCGCGTAGTTTAAAGGAGCCCACTGCCCAAAGCCTTAACGACCTCGTGGATAAAATTATCGAATCCAAATTGAGCCAGAAACAGCTTATCAACAGCAACATTACCCTTAAGGATATCACCCAAATCAGCGAAATCTTTAAAGACATGCTGAAGAGCATCTATCACGTACGTATCGATTATGAAACGGGTAAAAAGACAGCCACAAGCCAAAAACCAGATACTGAGGCATCTCGAAACCTCGGTTAAACGGCCAGTAAGAAATTTGCGTTTTTTTTGCCTTTCAAGCTTTTCAAATTCGTTTTTTTATAGTACGTTTGCAGGCGCAAAACGGTGAGGTGCCTGAGAGGCCGAAAGGAACAGTTTGCTAAACTGTCGTACTGGAAACGGTACCGCGGGTTCGAATCCCGCCCTCACCGCTGATTCACTACAGAAACAATAATGCCTGCGAACGATATGCAGGCATTTTTTGTTAGGTGCGGAACCACGCCGCGCGTCCACGCAAACTTTTCCCCCCGGCTGTTGTTGGTCTCTGAACAAGGAAAGATAACATGCTAGACCCGCTGAAAACCGTAGATGCATGCGCCCGACTGTTGGCAGAAAAAAATTTAACCATCTGCTTTGCCGAAAGCGCTACCGCTGGAGCTCTTGCCTATGCGTTTTCGTTAACTGAAGATGCCGGCACCGTATTGAAAGGGGGTATCGTCTGCTACGACGCGTGCATCAAAACAGACCTGCTGTCCGTCCCACCGGAACTGATCGAGAAATTCTCTCCCGAATCGGCTGAAGTTACCACCGAACTGGCGATGCGCCTACGGAAAGTTATCGATGCGGACCTGTCGGTAGCCGTGACAGGACTCACCAAACCTGGAGGCAGTGAATCGCCTGAAAAGCCTGTAGGTACCATGTTCTACACAGTGGTCTGCAATGGAGAAGTGCACCAGATGCGGATACGTTCTACGGGTACTCCGGAAGCCATCGTGCGCAGAACCATCGAGCAGATTGCAACAACGATCGTCCACATCATTCGTCGCGAATAAAAAACGTATCTTTGTCAGCAAACGCTCCGATAAGGAATGGGACATATCAAAGCATATTACGAAGGTATCACCCCGGTAGATGAATCTGATTGGCAATACATTGTCCGATTGTTCGAATGGGTAAGCTTCGCAAAAGGCGATATCCTCACCGCACAGGGAAGTATCGAACAGTTTCTTTATTTTATTGAAACTGGCATAGTGCGCTATTTTATATGTCAGGATACCATAGAAAGGACATTCGACTTCGGATTCGAGAAAACCTTTGCCGGAGCATACGATTCCATGGTGTTACGAACTCCATGCGGGTATCAGCTGGGAGCCCTTACCGATGTAACCGCCTGGCGGATTTCATATGACAACCTCCAGCAAATGTATCAGCATACCAAAATCGGAAACGCCGTGGGGCGCAAGCTCTCCGAAACGTTATATGTTGCAAAAAGTAAAAGAGAGCTCGCGCTGCTCAACCTCACCGCCAAAGAGCGCTATCTCTCCCTCTTTTCAGAAAGACCGGAAATAATCAGACGCATTCCGCAGAAATATGTCGCTTCGTACATCGGCATTACCCCGCAGGCACTGAGCCGGATACGCCGCGAGATTTGTTAACATAGGTTCATTGACGCGCAATGCTTTTGTACCGACCTTTGTAGCAAAAGCATGGAACATGACACTCCCCATATTATCCTACGGGCATCCTGTATTACGACAAAAATGTGAACGCATTGATACTACGCTGCCGGATCTCGATCCGCTGATTGATACCATGTGGAAAACCATGCATGGAGCAAATGGGTGCGGGTTAGCTGCGTCACAGCTCGGCAAACCTTTCGCGCTGTTTATCGTGGACAGCAAAACCACTTTTGAAAACCTCGCACCCGAAGATCGTTTAGCGAATTTCCCGCCCGAAGACAGTGGGATTGAGGAGACCTTTATTAACGCCCGGATTGTTCAGCGATCGGACGAAATGTGGGAAGATGTAGAGGGATGTTTGAGTATCCCCGGACTTTCAGCAATGGTCAAAAGACCCTGGAACATCGAAATAGAGTACCTGGACCGCCAATTTAAAAAACACCGCCGGAAATTCAGCGGGTTAACAGCCCGGATGATACAGCATGAATACGACCACACCCAGGGAATCCTGTACCTCGATCACCTCTCCCCACTCACGCGGGCTCGACTGGAAGGCAGACTCCGCAAAATTTCGCGGGGACACGTCCACGTAAATTATCCCATGAGGTACGTGAAATCAATTTAATATTTTTATATTTGCACCGGTTTCCGACAACGGGGGCCACGTTTAAATGACTCCGTAGCTCAGTTGGTAGAGCAACTGACTCTTAATCAGTGGGTCGAGAGTTCGAGCCTCTCCGGGGTCACATTGGGATAAATCGAAAACAATCGGCTTGTCCCATTTTTTTTGCTGCAACCTGCTATTTCAAAATTGGTCGATGAACGACCTAGTTTCATTCCTATACTTCTTTCCCCAATTCCGCAATGCGATCAGCACGTCTTCAAGACTTTTCCCTTTTTCGCTAATACTGTACTCTACCCTTGGGGGTACCTCACGGTAATCTGTCCGGATAATAAGACCGTCATCTTGGAGTTCTTTGAGTTGCTTGATTAACATTCTCTCGGTAATGTTTTTGAGCTTCGCTTTGATTTCTGAGTATCGCAGGGTCTTATTATCCATCAAGGCCGCTAAAATCCCGACTTTCCATCTACCACCGACAACGGATAACGTGTAAAACATCCCACAGTTTTTTACCAAGTCGATCTCATTCAGAAAATTGGTGGAGTCTTTCTTTCGCATAATTAAATGGTATGTACATACAATTTTGTAGGTACTTGTTTCGGGTAAAGGTATAAAATACTTTTGTGCCGACGATAAACAAACAATAATATGCAAAAGAAAGTGTGGCTTATAACCGGTGTATCAAAAGGTTTAGGTAAAGAACTTGCCAAACAAGTAAATGGCGCAGGTGATATAGTTATCGGAACCGTACGTAATTTGGAACATAAGATCACCTTTGAAGAAAGTTTGGGTGCGAAGGCATTCGTCATTGATTTAGCGGAAACAAAACAAATACCGCAGCTTGTCAGTTCGGTCATCAAAGAGTACGGGCAGATAGATGTATTAGTAAATAATGCAGGTTACGGCGCATTTGGAATGATTGAAGAGTTTGATGAGCAAGAAATTATCAATCAGCTCAATGTGAATTTTATTGCGGTGTGGAAGCTTTGTCAATCGGTACTTCCACACATGCGAAATAAGGGTTACGGAACAATCGTCCAAATATCCTCCCGTCTCGGAATTACGGCAGGGGTAGGAAACGGTCTTTATGCTTCGAGCAAATTCGCATTGGAAGGAATGAGCGAGGCATTGAAGCAGGAGGTTGAACCTTTCGGCATTAAAGTACTGTTGGCCGAACTCGGGGCGTTAAGAACGGATTTCTTTGGAGCATCTGTCAGATATGCTAAAAATAATTTGTCTCCCTATCGAGAGAACTGGGGGGACATTAGAGCCCATACAAAAAACCGGAACGGTAAACAACCCGGCAACCCGGTTAAAGTTGCACAGGCTATTATTGCAGCCGTGAACAATGGCGTTCCAACTTTTCGTCTGCCATTAACAGCAGGAACGATTGAAACAATAAAAGCGAAGATTGCAGAGTTTCAGACCTGTATTGGGTTGAATGAAGATGTTGCACGAAGCATGGATTATTAAGGTAGTGTAACGCGAACTCATCCGGATCAACCTGAACCTACACACGGCCGTTGCCCAGCCTACTTTTGGATGGACATTGTCCATTTCTTGGCGATTTGCTCAAGCCCCTTGCAGATGGCTTCGAGCGTATTAAACATCCCAGACGGTGGTCCGCTACCCTGCTGATACTGCTTCCCCCATGGCGCCCAAAACACGGACAGCGGCATCGATGAGCGTCATTTGCTTGTCGGTGATGGTTATCCCGTGCACCTCTCCTGTTTTCCGCACGGCCGTCCGCAGACTTTCCGCAAAGGCGATTTCCAACGAGTCGCAGCCCTGCACTTCACTTACTTCCTCACCTCCCTGAACGGCGTGAATCATCTTCCCCTCTTTGTTGTAGGTATACACGCCACTTGAAGGCATCGTGTAGTCGGCTATATTTCTTACCGAAAAGATGTCTACGCATCCGGCTACCGCAAACAGTTTGCCCTGCGGATCAAAAATGGCCTGGAGAACCAAGTGATCGTCTATCCGGTTATCGGTTATGGCATCGATCTTAACAGACGACAAAACCCCTCCTCTCGCATAGAAGAACGTGTTGTCGGGATAGTAAGCACGGTACGAGTATACGCTTTCGGTAAATTCAATGTATGGATTATTCGAGTAATCCCACCGATCCACTCCCAGTGCGCTTAAGAAACTCTTTTCGTTAAATGCCAGGGGCTTGTTCGCATCAGGACCATACAATTCCTGATAATAGGCTAGCACCAGTCGGGCAATGCCGTGCGACACGATCGCCGGAAAGTTTGCGGTCCCCCCGTCTCCCTGAAACTTGAATACCGCCCCGAGCACGATATTGAGGTGATCAACGCAGAACGTCAGGGCCTGTGCGGTGTACTTGATCAGCGTATTTACCTCTACGGTTGCCACCACACCAATGCCGTCGGTTAGGACAATCACTGCACCATCGGCTATGGTCATGGCAGCGTATTTGGTCGCCTCAATAGCTCCGTCTATCAGCTTAATTGCCCAGTCCGGAACCTGTGAAGCACCCGCGATGTCGTAAGACACATGGATCCTGTCCACAAAACCTCCCTTCAAATCCATACTGAACGTAACGTCAGCGTGATCGTCTTTTTCCAGCTGGATATGGTCGAGCTGCATCCTAAACTTCAGAACACCGTCTTGAAACTCAATGGAAGGATCATACAGCCGATATTGAGCGTCTTGTGCATACCACTCTGTTGCATACTTATTATCCTTCCGTATATTGACCGCTCCGGGGTAAAGATCGGTCAGGTTTTTAACAATACGCGTCGTATCAACGTCAGGTTTATGGTCATAAAGCTGGAAACTTTCTATGGTGTCGTCCATGTGGGATTCGTCATAATCATCACGGAGATCCTTCATATTCACGTGCTGATCAGGACCGATCAATGCCGTTCTGCCCTGAAAGTTAGCCTTGGAATAAACCCTCACCCACGTCTCCGAAGCCGTATCCACCCAACTGATATCGTCCTTCATGTCGTTATTAAAGGTTGTTCCCTCCCATAATACCTTACTGAGATCCGAAACAGACTGCGGACCATCATAATTTTTGTAACCGCCGGTACCCTTTGTTCCGTCGGTGCCTTTGTAAAAAGTTACATTGCAGTTTGACATAATGAGCGTGTTTTTCGTAAAAAGCAATAATTGGTGGTAGATGCTCAATACGAACGAAGATAGGTACTTTCAAAAGGCGTGTATATCCCTATTTAGGGGGATAAGGATTTTAGTCTATAAACCGCAAAATGTGCTGCAACGTTTCATCCTGTTGCTGCTCCCTGGTAATCGTGCCTTCGTGGTCTCCAAACTGGAATCCGTAATAGCCGAATTGGGAATGATTCCCTCCTTCAATCCGCACGAACTCAGTGGCGGGAGGCAGATTGATCCTATTCGTGTGAATATCGGATTCGTTGGCCACGCCGTCAAGCGAGCCAAAAATCTTCAGCACCGGAAGAGTCCGTCCGGCCAATGAAATGTCTCTTGGATGGGTCGTACCGATACGTACCAGTTTGTCCACCGCGTCGGGGTATTCGTACACAAATTGCGCCGCCATCTTTGCCCCCTGAGAGTGACCCGCGAGTATATACGTCTTGGTGGTATCGTCCATCAACGTTAGCTCCAACGGCTTCCGGTATCCGTACATTGCCATGCGAAAGGGCATCCTTATTAGGTATACCCTTACGCCATGATCCGCAATCCTGCGACACAAAGGAACATAGGCTCGGGGGTCGACAAGCGCACCGGGAAAAAAGATCAATACCCGATTGTCATCAACAGCCGGCGTGAAGGAATAATACGCGTCAGAAAGGGCCACCTGAACAGTTGTACTGTCTTCGACCCAACGTGTGTCCACTCCGTGCGATTTATAGGAATAAACGAGCCAGGCAATAAACGCCAATCCTGCTGCCATCCAAACGGTCCGGATAACGCGGCGAAAGGTCCATTTTCTTTTCATCATAGCGGGCACCTCGCGAATTTTTCTTTTAGGCGCCCAAAACGGCGATTTATTACACCTCGCGATCAAAAACAAAAAGCTGCCTCATCGAGACAGCTTTTTTGCTCCGGGTGGATAATCGGGCTCGAACCGACGACCCCTAGAACCACAATCTAGTGCTCTAACCAACTGAGCTATACCCACCGTGTTATTGGACTGCAAAAATAGCAATTAAAC
>ENA-UOVV01001165-UOVV01001165.1-compost-metagenome-genome-assembly--contig:-NODE-1165-length-21900-cov-17.078965_pt1 | contig 21900 bp, 23 predicted proteins | sample MGYA00238155_ERZ761577 | MGnify/ENA primary metagenome ERZ761577 (study PRJEB28898, sample SAMN06268775) | compost metagenome | isolation source: Emeryville, CA | place: USA:Emeryville, CA | collected...
AACCGCGTCGTCTACGACGTCACCTCCAAGCCCCCCGGCACCATCGAGTGGGAATAGCCGCGACTGCGGCCGGAGGATCTCAGGCCGGCGGCCGCGCCAGCACGCCGCCGGGCATCGGCGCGGGAACCCCGGTGGTCGCGGGAAAGCTCTGCGGCAGGCCGCGCAGCGAACGGATCGCGAGATAGGCGAAGCACTCGGCCTCGACCGCGTCGCCGCGCAGCCCGACCGTCTCGGCCGGGACCGCCTCGACACCGGCGCGCGCCGAAATCTCGCGCATCAGAACCGGGTTCTTGCGGCCGCCGCCGCAGACCACCAGTCTTGACGGGCGCTTCGGCAGAAGGTCGAGCGCCCTGCCGACCGCGCCGGCCGAGAACGCGGTGAGCAGGGCCGCGCCGTCTGCAAGGCTCAGCCCGTCGGCCATCGCGGCGGGAAAGTCGAAGCGGTCGAGAGATTTCGGCCACGGCGCCGAAAGCCAGGGATGCCGCAGAAGCGCGGCGAGCCGCGCCTCGTCGACGGTGCCCGTGGCCGCGATGCGGCCGTCGCGGTCCATCTCGCCGGCGCCGTGCCTGCCGACCCAGTCGTTGACGGGCGCGTTCGCAGGGCCCGTGTCGAAGGCCGCGATCTCGTCGCCGTCGCACCAGGTGACGTTCGCCACGCCGCCGAGATTGAGGATGGCGGTTTCGGCGCCGGCCCCGATCCGCGCCAGCATGGCGCGATGGTAGACGGGCGCAAGCGGCGCGCCTTGCCCGCCCGCCGCCACATCCGCCGCGCGGAAATCGTAGACGACGTCGGTGCCGACGATGGCTGCCATCCGGGCGCCGTCGCCGAGCTGGCGCGTGCGGCCCCTGCGGCCGTCCTGCGGCGCCATGTGCAGCACGGTCTGGCCGTGAAAGCCGATGGCGGCGATATCGGCCGCCCGGTAGCCGTGCTTGTCGAGAAAGGCGTTGACGACGTGCGCCTGTCCGTCGGTCAGGGCGCGTTCGGCCTCCCGGAAGATCGCCGGTTCCGGCCCTTCGAAGCGCCATTCGCGCGCCGCCTCCAGCGTTCTGGCCAGAAGCGCGCGCACGCCGGCGGGGTAGGGCGCCAGCTCCCACGGGCCGAACGCCCGGATCGTCTCGCCGTCCGTTTGCAGCATCGCGATGTCGACATTGCCGTCGAGCACGGTCCCCGTCATCAGGCCGATCGCCCATTCGGCGCTCATGCGCAAACCTCCCGTTCGCCCGGCATTGTCGAAGCGCGCGCGGCATGTGTGAATGGCCGGTGATTCTGCCGCGCGGGCAGGCTATCACGCGGGCGGCGCGTCCGCGCCATTTGCCCTCGTTCCCGTTCTACCGCAAGGAAAATGCCGATGACCGAACTTCCGCCGACGCCAGCCTCGCTTGCCGGGGTGCGGGTGCTCGACCTGAGCCGCGTGCTTGCCGGGCCGTGGGCCTCCCAGACCCTCGGCGACCTCGGGGCAGAGGTCGTCAAGGTGGAGAGCATGGAAGGCGACGACACCCGCCGCTGGGGGCCGCCGTTTTGCGAGCCGGCTGCCGGCCGGGCGGCGGACGCCGCCTACTTCACGGCCTGCAACCGCAACAAGCGCTCGGTCTGCATCGATTTCGCACGGCCGGAGGGCGCCGCCCTGGTGCGCGAGCTCGCGGCCGGTGCCGACATCGTGCTGGAGAACTTCAAGGTCGGCGGGCTTGCCAGATACGGTCTCGACTATCCCGCGCTCAAGGCGCTCAATCCCGGCCTGGTCTACTGCTCCATCACCGGCTTCGGCCAGACCGGCCCCCATGCCGCCCGTGCCGGCTACGACTTCCTGATCCAGGGCATGGCCGGCCTGATGAGCATCACCGGCCTGCCGGACGCCGCGCCGGGCGGCGGGCCGGTCAAGGCCGGGGTGGCGGTGTGCGACCTGTTCACCGGCCTTTATGCGACGGTCTCGATCCTTGCGGCGCTGCGCCATCGCGAGCGCACCGGCGAGGGCCAGCACATCGACTGCTCGCTGTTCGACACGCAGGTGGCCATGCTCGCCAACCAGGCGAGCAACTGGCTCGTCGGCGGCATGAATCCCGGCCGCATGGGCAACAGCCATCCCAACCTGGTGCCTTACGCAGCCTATCCGGTCAGCGACGGCCACGTCATCGTCGCCGTCGGCAACGACCGCCAGTTCGGCAAGCTGTGCGCCGTCCTCGGCATCCCCGCGCTGGCGGCCGATCCGCGCTTCGCGACGCCGGCTGCGCGCGTGGCGAACCGGGACGCGCTGGAGGAGGCGCTGCGCGCGCGCCTCGCCGGCTTCACGCGGGCCGGGATCATTGCCGCCCTCGAGGAAGCGGGCGTTCCCTGCGGCCCGATCAACGACGTTGCCGAGACCTTCGCCGAGCCGCATGCCGTGGCGCGCGGCGTCGAGGTCGCCATGACGCGGCCCGACGGGCAGCAGATCCGTTCCGTCGCCTTTCCCGCCCGGCTGTCTGCGACGCCGGCGACCTACCGCACGGCGCCGCCGGTTCTGGGCGCCGACACCCGCGCGGTGCTGGGGGAGCTGCTCGGCCGTCCGGAAGCCGAGATCGACCGGCTCATGGCCGACGGCGTCGTCGCCTGAGGGGGGCAGGAGGGCGGAGCTGATCGCAGATGGCGGCGGGGGGAGGGCAACATGCGGGCGTCTTGCGCATCAGGCTCAGTCGTTCCCCCGCATCTGCCACGGTTCGACCGGGCATGCCGGCCGCTAGTGTGAGCGCATGAGAGAAGAATCCTCGCCGCTGCGGCTCGCGCTGGCCGGCATGATCGGGCTGGCCGTGGCCATGGGGCTGGGCCGCTTCGTCTTCACCCCCATCCTGCCCGGCATGATGGAAGGGCTCGGCCTGTCGGCTTTCGCGGCGGGCCTGCTCGCCTCCGCCAACTATCTCGGCTACCTGCTGGGCGCGATCCTCGCCGCCGGCGCGTGGGCGCAGGGGCGCGAGCGCGCCCTCGTCCTGGCCGCGCTGTTTGCGACCGCGGTGCTGCTCGCGGCGATGGGCGTCGGCTCCAGCCTCGCGCTTTTCATCCTGGTCCGCTTCCTGGCCGGCGTCGCCAGCGCGTTCGCCCTCGTCTTCTTTTCCGCCATCGTGCTGGCGCGCCTCGTTCCGGCGGGAAAGCAGGGATTGGGAGCGCTGCATTTCGGCGGCGTCGGGCTCGGCATCGCCGTGTCGTCGGCGATGATCGGCCTGCTCGTCACGCTGGGCGGCGACTGGCGCCAGGGCTGGTACTGGTCCGGCCTGCTGGCGCTGGGCGGCGCGGTGCTGGTTGCCGGGCTGGTCGGTCGCGCGGCCGCCGCACCGGCGGGCCGCGCGCCGGAGCCAGCGCTGCCGCGCAGCCCCTCGCTGCGGGCGATGATCCTGGCCTACGGCCTGTTCGGCTTCGGCTACATCGTCACCGCCACCTTCCTCGTCGCCATCGTGCGGCAGGGGGACGGCGGCCGGCTGTTCGAGGCGGCCGTCTGGTTCGCGACCGGCCTTGCCGGCATTCCCTCGGTCTGGCTCTGGAACCGTGTCGCGCGCGCATGCGGCTCCTTCGCCGCCTTCGCGCTCGGCTGCGCGGTCGAGGCGGCCGGCGTTCTCGCCAGCGTGCTGGTGCCGGGCGCGGCGGGCCCGTTGCTCGGCGGTGTGCTTCTGGGCGGCACCTTCATCGCGGTGACCTCGCTCGGCCTGTTCCTCGGCCGCCGGCTTGCCGGCCCGGCACCGCGGCGCGCGCTGGCGCTGATGACGGCCGCCTTCGGCCTCGGCCAGGTGATCGGGCCGCTCGTGGCCGGCCGCCTCGCCGACTGGACGGGCGATTTCGTGGTCGCCTCGGTGGTCGCGGCGGCGGTCCTGCTGGGGGCCGCCGCGGTGGCGCTCGCCGCGCGCGGCCGCGAGGCGCCGCCGGACTGAGGCAGCCCTGCGCGGAAGTCAGTCGGCCGCGCCGATTGCGCTCGTCTCGCGCGGGAAGAGCGCATCGGCAAGCTCCGCATGGCTGACGCAGCGCACCTCGGGCGTCGCGCAGGCCTCGCGGGCGAAGCGCTCGAGCGCGCGCCAATAGGCTCCGTCATTCATCAGCGTGAAGTGGAAGCCGATCTGCAACGGCGTGCGGCTGCCCTCGTACTCGTTGCGGAATGCGTCGCGGAAGGCCCTGTAGGCGCGCTCCTCGAAGGCGCCGTCGGCGTCGGTCTGCTCGTTGCCGCCGGAGTGGCGGACGAAAAGATTGTAGTCCATCGCGATCACCGGCCTCGCGGCCGGCCCCTCGGCAATGAGCGGCAGCGCGAAGCGGACGAGGCCGCCTTGCTCGGTCGGTTCGGCCGGCCCGCGCGACACCCCGCTCGCATCGTAGCGGAAGCCGTCGGAGGCGAGCGCGGCGTCAAGGCCGGCGCCCGTCGACAGATAGGGCGCGCGGAAGCCGGCGATGCCGTGCGTGGCGAAGGCGCGCCAGCCCTTCGGCTCGCCCGCGATGCCGTTGAGCGTCCATGCGTCGCGCAGGATGCGGCGAAACGCGGCGAACTCCGCCCGCCAGTCGGCCGCGCTCCAGTCCTTGCCGTCGAAATGGCCGCAGGCATGGCTGCCGATGTCGTGGCCCTCACCCTGCGCGGCCCAGATCTGCGCCAGCCGGGCCGCGACGTCCTCGCGGCTTGCCGCGAAACCGACATTGGAGCGTCCCGGCTTCCGGCCGGGCGCCCGGTAGAGCGCCTTCGTCTCGGGCGTCAGCAGGTAGACGCAGGAGAGGAAATAGGTGAAATGCGCTCCCGTCTCGCGCGCCAGCGCGCGGCTGCGCTCCCATTGCGGAAGCGGGCCCGCCCCGTCGAAGGAGATCGCCACATATTGCGGCGGCCGCGCCCCGGCGGCTGCGGGGGTCGTGGCGGCAAGGCAGGCAAGCGCTGCGAACGATACGAGGAACGTGTTCATCGGGCTCTCCCGTGGCATGCGGCGGGCGCCTTGCTGCCAGCCGAATGTGGCCGCATCTGGATAGCCGTCGGCCGCCGCGCCGGCGGCGCCAAATTTGCCCGTGCCCCTTCCATGCGTTCAAAATTCGGCTAAAAGGCTGCCGCAAAGCCGTGTGCGCCCCGCATGGCGGCGTGGATATGGTGGACAGGCAACGATGGCCGACGACAATTTCATTCGCGAGGTCAACGAGGAGCTGCGTCAGGATCAGGCGCGGCTGCTGTGGGATCGCTACGGCACCTATGTCATCGCCGCAGTGGCGGCGATCGTCCTCGGAACCGGTGCCTGGGTCGGCTGGGACTATTGGGCGCGCAGCCAGGCGAATGCCTCGGGCGACCGTTTCTCGCAGGCGCTGCAGCTGGTCAAGGACGGCCAGGCCGACAGGGCGATGGAGGCGCTGCAGGCGCTGGAGGATGACGGCTACGGGGCCTATCCGGTACTGGCGCGCCTGCGCATCGCGACGCTGCTTGCCGAGCAGGGCCGGCAGGCCGACGCGGTTGCCGACTTCGACGCCGTCGCCGCCGACCGGGCGGTGCCGGAGCCCATCCGCGATATGGCGCGCCTGCGCGCCGCCTTCATCCTCGTCGACACCGGCAGCTACGACGACGTCGCCTCGCGCGTCGAGGCGCTGACGGCAGACGGCAATGCCATGCGCCATTCGGCTCGCGAGGCGCTCGGCCTTGCGGCCTGGAAGGCGGGCAACAACGACGATGCGCTCAGGTTGTTCGAGCAGATCGCCTCCGACGCCGCCGCGCCGCGCAACCTGCAGCAGCGGGCCTCGGTGATGGCCGAGCTGATCCGCAGTTCGGGTACGGGGTCCTGACGCGATGAGCTTCCGGCTCGCCATCGTCGGGCGGCCGAACGTCGGCAAGTCGACCCTTTTCAATCGCCTCGCGGGCAGCCGCCTCGCGCTCGTGGACGACACGCCGGGCGTCACGCGCGACTGGCGCATGCACGATGCGCGCCTGCAGGATCTGCGCTTCGAGGTGATCGACACCGCCGGCTTCGAGGAGGCCGGGCCGCAGTCGTTCGCCGGCCGCATGCGCCGCCAGACCGAGACGGCCATCGCCGAGGCCGACATCATCCTGTTCATGGTCGATGGCCGCACGGGCATCCTGCCCGACGACCGCGCCTTCGCCGAGCTCGTGCGCCGCACCGGCAAGCCGGTCGTGCTCGTCGCCAACAAGACCGAGGCGCGGGGCGCCGAAATGGCCGCGCTGGAAGCCTGGGAGCTCGGGCTGGGCGAACCTGTAATGGTCTCGGCCGAGCATGGGCTCGGCATGGGCGAACTGCGCGACGCGATCGTCGAGGCCCTGGGCCCCGATCGGGCGCTGGCGCGCGGCGAGGCGCAGCCGGCGCGCCCGTCCTTTGACGGGCCGCTGGTCGGCGACGACGTCGAGGACCCTGACGCCGAGGACGTCCCGGCCTATGACGATACGCGCCCGCTGCGGATCGCGGTGATCGGCCGGCCGAACGCCGGCAAGTCGACATTGATCAATGCGCTGATCGGCGAGGAGCGGCTGCTGACCGGACCCGAGGCCGGCATCACCCGCGATTCGATCTCGGTCGACTGGAGCTGGCGCGGCCGCACCGTCAAGCTGTTCGACACCGCCGGCATGCGCCGCAAGGCGCGCGTGCAGGAAAAGCTCGAGCGCATGTCGGTGGCCGACGGCCTGCGCGCCGTGCGCTTTGCCGAGGTCGTCATCCTCGTGCTCGATTCCACGATTCCCTTCGAGAAGCAGGATCTCCAGATCGCCGATCTCGTCATCCGCGAGGGCAGGGCGCTCGTCATCGCCTTCAACAAATGGGACCTGATCGACGCGCCGCAGGAAACGCTCGCCGGCCTGCGCGAGAAGACCGGGCGGCTGCTGCCGCAGGTGCGCGGCGTGCAGGCGGTGCCGGTATCGGCCGAGACGGGCCGCGGCCTCGACAGGCTGATGCAGGCCGTGGCGATCACCCACGAGGTCTGGAACCGGCGCATCTCCACCGGCCGTCTCAACCGCTGGCTGGAAGAGGCCGTCGCCCAGCACCCGCCGCCGGCCGTCGCCGGCCGCAGGTTGCGGTTGAAATACATCACCCAGATCAAGACCCGCCCGCCGGGCTTCGTCCTCTCCTGCTCGCGGCCCGAGGCGGTGCCGGATTCCTATCTCCGCTATCTGGTCAACGGGCTGCGCGACGTGTTCGACCTGCCGGGCGTGCCGGTGCGCGTCGCCGTGCGGGCCTCCGACAATCCCTATGCGGGGCGCGCCCGCGACAGGTAGGCCTGGGCTTGCCGCCCGCCGCCCCGCGCCATCCCGACGCCGTGCCGTTAACGGCTCGGCAAGGTTAATGCTTCATCTTCGCGGCACTGAGTAATTTCGCGTTCGGAGAGTTTCAGTGCCCGGTCGTAAGGTGATGCGGCAATGGTCCGCGCCGCGCCAGAAGCGTTCGTTCCCTGCCCTGTTCGTGATCTGCATGGCGCTGTGGCTCGGCTTTCCGACCGGCACCGCCTATCAGGACATGACCAGCCTCGTCTCGGGCCTCGAAGCCGGCGCGCCGCGCTGGAACGCGGTGGTGGAGCGCTCCGTCGCGGGGTCCGTGCACCAGGCCGAAATGCCCTTCGTCGATTCCGGCCTGAAGACGGCGTCGATCTCGGGCGCGGGCGTCGCCATCCCCGGCATCGGCGAGGTCGCCTTCCGCGCCGAGGGCGGGACGGAGGCCGCGACGCCGGACGAGGCGCGCATCAACCGTTCTGAAAAGCGCGGGCGCATCGTCAAGATCGCGCCGGTCGCGCCGCCCCGTTCCTTCAATGCAGGCAGCGTGCTTCAGCGCACGAGCTCGCTTCTCGCCCCCTCGCTGAAGGAGGAGGTCGAGATGGCGTTCGAGGCGCCCGCGCTGGAGGGCAAGGAAATCCAGATCGCGCAGGAATTCTACATGCACCGGCCCGACGATCCGGACCCCGGCGTGCCGGCCTACCTGGCCTCGCTGGTCAACAACGATCGTGCCGATATTCTTGCGACGGCCTATGCGCCGTCGCAGCCCGATTTCGCCAGGGCCTCGCCCTTCGCCAGCCTTCTGAAGGACGAGGCCGCCGACGGCGGCCGTTTCGTTCCGCCGCTCGGTCCCGGGGATCACGCCTGGATGGCAAAGCCGCTGCCGGCCGGCGTCTTTTCCGACAAGGAGCAGAAGTGCCTCGCCGAGGGCATCTATTTCGAGGCGCGGGGCGAGAGCCTGAAAGGCCAGGCGGCGGTGGCGCAGGTGATTCTCAACCGTGTCCGCAACCCGACCTATCCGGGCACGATCTGCGGCGTCGTCTACCAGAACCGCACCTGGCGCAACCGGTGCCAGTTCTCGTTTGCCTGCGACGGCACGCGCCCGCGCGTGCGCAGCCCCTACAATTACGAGGTGGCGCGGCAGGTGGGGCTGGCCGTCACTGCCGGGAAGATCTTCCTGCCCGAGGTCGGATCCGCCACCCATTATCACGCGACCTACGTGCATCCGCGCTGGGCGCGCGCCATGGCCAAGGTCAAGAAAATCGGCCTTCATGTGTTCTACCGCACCTATGGCGGCGGCTGGAACTGAGCGCCGCAACGCACGGCTTCCCCGCGACGCGCGGAAGCCGGCCGCGGCTTTTCGGCCCGCCTTCGGGCGCAGTCTACCCGGCGCTCTTTGTCGCACTGATATAACCGATTGAACTAAAAAGAGAATTTCATCCAGAGGCGATGCGCGTCGGCGGGTTGACTGGCGCAAGGCCCCTCTCTATGTTGCGCGCGATTTCAAGCGGGCAGCCGCTGGCCAGCCGACCGGATTGGAGGAACCAGTGTCCAACGGGGATCAGCCGGACGACCTCGATCGTCGGCGCGCTGATCTGGAGCGGGCACTGGCGGCCAGGAGGCCGGAACGGCAGGCGGCGGACGGGGGCGCGAAGACGGGCGGCTTGGCCGGCATGGGCACCGCGTTGCGGTTGTCCAGCGAGTTCATCGCCGGCGTTCTCGGTGGCGCGCTGATCGGATGGGTGCTCGATAAATTCGCCGGCACCGGGCCTTGGGGGCTGATCGTCTTCCTCCTCCTCGGCTTCGCGGCGGGTGTGTTGAACGTGTTGCGGTCTGCCGGCCTGGTGCAGGATTCCCATGCCCGGCTGCAGCGGGACCGCGACGAGAAGTGACGATTGGACCGCGCCACGCGCGCGCATGCAGGGGTTGACCGTGGCGTCAGACAAGACCGATCCGATCCACCAGTTCCATCTCAACGAGCTGGTGCCGATTCACGTCGGCGACCTGAATTTCTCCTTCACCAATTCGGCCCTGTTCATGGTCGTCACCGTGGTCCTGTCGGCCGTGTTCCTCTACATGACCACGTCCTCGCGCGGCCTCGTCCCCGGGCGCCTCCAGTCGATCACGGAGATGCTCTACGAGTTCGTCGCCTCCATGCTGCGCGACGCGACCGGCCCGCACGGGCAGAAGTTCTTCCCGCTCGTGTTCTCGCTCTTCACCTTTATCCTCGTGGCCAACCTGCTTGGCCTGTTCCCCTATTTCTTCACCGTGACGAGCCATCTTGTGGTGACGGTGGCGCTGGCGCTGCTGGTGTTCTTCACCGTGGTCGTCGTCGGCCTGGCCAAGCACGGCCTGCGCTTCTTCAAGCTGTTCGTGCCGGAAGGCGTGCCGCTCGTGCTGCTGCCGCTGGTCGTCGCGATCGAGGTGATCTCGTTCCTGTCGCGGCCGGTCAGCCACTCCGTGCGTCTGTTCGCCAACATGCTGGCGGGGCACATCACGCTGAAGGTGTTCGCCGGCTTCGTCGTGTCGCTCGGCGCGATGGGGCCGCTCGGCATCGCCGGTGCGGTCCTGCCGCTCGGCATGACGGTGGCGATCACGGCGCTCGAGATCCTGGTCGCGGCGCTTCAGGCCTATGTGTTCGCCGTTCTGGCCTGCATGTACCTGAACGACGCGCTCCACCCGGGCCACTGAGTTTTCCCCGGCGGCGTGCCGCCGGGCCCTGAAACACGCAATCTGAAAGTTCCATTGAAGGAGTTCGACATGGAAGCGGAAGCAGCAAAGTTCATCGGCGCCGGTATCGCCTGCCTCGGCATGGGTGGCGCGGGCATCGGCCTCGGCAATATCTTCGGCAGCTATCTTGCCGGCGCGCTGCGCAATCCCTCTGCGGCGGACGGCCAGTTCGGCCGCCTGATCTTCGGCTTCGCGGTGACGGAAGCGCTCGGCATCTTCGCGCTGCTGATCGCGCTGCTGCTGCTGTTCGCCGTCTGATTCGCGAGCGCCGTTGACGTGGGCCGCCCGCGATGCGTGCGGGCGGGCCGGATTCCGAAGGTCAGATGATGTTCGTGACACACGCATTCGCGCAGGACAGTGCCGCTCAGGAACAGGGCGGCGGGACGGATGCCGTCCATACCGCGGTGGACGCGGGCCATGGCGGCCACGCGGAGGTCTTTCCTCCGTTCGATCCGACGCATGTCCCCTCGCAGCTCTTGTGGCTGGCGATCACCTTCGGTCTGTTCTACCTGTTCCTGAAGCGCATGGCGCTGCCGCGCATCGGCAACATCCTCGAGTTGCGGCGCGACCGCATCGCGCAGGATCTCGACCAAGCCGCGCGGATGAAGGACGAGGCGGACGCCGCGGTGGCCGCCTATGAGCAGGAGCTGGCCGAGGCCCGCCGCAAGGCCGGCGCGATCGGCCAGGAGGCCCGGGATCGCGCCAAGGCCAAGGCCGAGGGCGAACGCCGACAGGTCGAGGAAAAGCTGAACGCCGACCTCGCCGCCGCCGAGGACCGCATCGCCTCGATCAAGCAGGCGGCGATGAAGGATGTCGACCAGATCGCCGCCGACACCGCATCGGCCATCATCCAGCAGCTTCTCGGCACCCGCGCCGACGGCAAGGACGTTGCCGCCGCCGTGAAGGCCGCGGCGCGCTAGGGAGACGCACATGGACGCCACATCCTTGGCCACTGTCTGGGCCACGGTCTCCCTCTTCATCCTCATCGGCATCTTCATCTACGTGAAGGTGCCGGCGCTGGTGAACGGGGCGCTCGACAAGCGCGCGGAGCGGATCCGCAACGAGCTCGACGAAGCCCGCCGGTTACGCGAGGAGGCCCAGCAATTGCTGGCCGACTACCAGCGCAAGCGTCAGGAAGCGGAAAAGGAAGCCGCCGGCATCGTCGCCGCCGCCGAGCGCGAGGCGAAGCTGATGGCGGAGGAGGCACGCCAGCGCAGCGAGGACTATGTCGCGCGGCGCACGGCGCTTGCCGAGCAGAAGATCGGCCAGGCCGAGCAGGACGCCGTCAACGAGGTGCGCGCGCGCGCCGTCGACATCGCCGTCGAGGCCGCGGGCCGCATCCTTGCCGACAAGGTCGACGCCAGGGCGGATGCCGGCCTGTTCAAGGCCGCGCTCGCCGACGTCCGCACGCGTCTGAACTGACCGGCGCCTTCATCCCCGGTTCGGAACGCCGCGGCCCGTCCGCGGCGTTTTTCGTTGCGGCCGGCGCGTCGAAGCGGCGGTCGCCGCCACCTGGTGGAAACGGACGGCCCCTGCCTTCTCCTCGCGCGAGAAAAATCTGCGCGAAGCAGTGTTTCCTGTCCTGCAGTGAAAAGAGCTATTCGTCGCCGTCCTGAGCGCCGAACGACATGCGATGGATGCGCACGAGCCGCCCGTGCGCGAGGATTGCCCTGCGATGCGCCTCGGTCGGGTAGCCCATGTGCCGGCCGAAGCCATAGGCCGGATGAAAGCTGCAGGTGCGCGTCATCATCCGGTCGCGCGTGACCTTGGCGACGATCGAGGCCGCGGCGATCGATTGCGAGATGCGGTCGCCCTTGACCACTGCCCGGGCCGGGCAGGGCAGGCCGGGCGGCACGTCGCGGCCGTCGGCCAGCGCCAGCGCCGGAGCCAGCGACAGGCCCGCCAGCGCGCGGCGCATCGCTTCGAGGCTGGCGCGCAGGATATTGACGCGGTCGATCGCGGTGGCCGACAGCGAGGCGACCGAGATCGCCAGCGCGCAATCGGAGATTTGCAGGAACAGGCGCTCGCGCGCCTCGGCCGAAAGCCGCTTCGAATCATCCAGTCCGTCGGGAATGCAGTCCGGGTCGAGAATGACCGCGGCTGCGACGACCGGGCCGGCGAGCGGGCCGCGCCCGGCCTCGTCGAGACCCGCGACAGGCCATTGGCCGGCCTGGCGCGCCCGCGTCTCGAGCGCGAAGTCGGGCCGCGCGGGCAGCGCGAATAAAGTGGGAGAATCGGAAACCGGGCGAGCCATTTCGCGGCGATTACTCGCACCGGCTCCGATTCTCCGCAAGCCTTCCCGCCGGGGGGAGCGGGAAGGCCACCGTCGGCATGGGAACGGGGAACGCCGGACGGATTTCGTTAAGCGGCAGGGCGGCCGCGCCGCGCCGCATGGCGGTCAAAGAAGCATGAGCTGCTCGCCGTTTCTCGCCGGCGAGCGGAACAGGTCGGTGCGCAGCTTGCGCCGCTCGCCGTTCAGGCCCGACCGCTTGGCCGCGATCTCGAAACGCCGCCCGATCTGCCAGGCATAGGGGCCGCTGCCGCGCATGCGACGGCCCCACTCCGAATCGTAGTCCTTGCCGCCCCGCATCGACCGCACCAGCGACATGACATGGCGGAAACGGTCGGGATAATGCCGCAGCAGCCAGTCCTTGAAGATCGGGCTCACCTCCAGCGGCAGCCGCAGGATGATGTAGCCGGCTTCGGTCGCGCCGGCAGCCGCCGCCGAATCGAGGATGCGTTCGATCTCCTGGTCGGTGAGGCCGGGGATCACCGGCCCGATCATCGCCGACACCGGCACGCCGGCCTGCGAAAGCAGGCGCATGGTTTCGAGCCGCTTTTCCGGCGTGGCCGCGCGCGGCTCCATCGTGCGCGCCAGCCTGCGGTCGAGCGTTGTCACCGACAGCGCCACCTTGGCGAGCCCCTTGGCGGCCATGCGCGACAGGATGTCGATGTCGCGGGCGACCAGCGCCGACTTGGTGACGATGCCGACCGGATGATTGGCGGCCTCCAGCACTTCGAGGATCTCGCGCATGATGCGCCACTGCCGCTCGACCGGCTGATAGGGGTCCGTATTGGTGCCGATCGCGATCGTCCTCGGCTGATAGCCTTCCTTCGCCAGTTCCCGCTCCAGCAGCTTCGCCGCGTCAGGCTTGGCAAACAGCCTGGCTTCGAAGTCCAGGCCCGGCGACAGGCCCATATAGGCATGCGTCGGGCGCGCGAAGCAGTAGACGCAGCCGTGCTCGCAGCCGCGATAGGGATTGATGGACCGGTCGAAGGAGATGTCGGGCGAGGTGTTGCGCGTGATGATCGTGCGCGGCCGCTCGACCTGCACCTCGGTCTTGAACGGCGGCAGCTCCTCCAGCGTCTCCCAGCCGTCGTCGAAGACATGGCGCGACAGCGCCTCGTAGCGGCCGGAGGGGTTGACGCCGGCGCCGCGGCCGCGCCGCCGGTCGGGGCCGACCCGCAGTCCGCTTTCCTCGACGATCGCATTGGCCATGGCGGCGCCTCCACCGTTGAAGGCGGCAATGTCGGCGCGGCTGATCTGTTCCATCCTTGGGCTCCGTCGAGGGGGCGGCCGGTGGGCGCAGGGTTGTTTCGATGAATCTATTCCTATCCGGCAGATCGGAACAAAGCAAGAACTTTCTTGCAGCGGACGAGCTGGCCCGGCCTGCGGGTTTCGGCTAAGCAAGGCGATGCTGTCGGTCCTGATCGAGACGCGAGATGACGAGCGGCGCCTCGCGCGCACGCTTGCCTCGCTGGTCGGCGCCGCGGTCGAGGGCGTCGTGCGCGAGGTCCTGGTGTGCGATCGCGGCTCGACGGATGCGACGGCGGCGGTGGCCGATCAGGCCGGTTGCGTCTTCCTCGCCAACGTCGACATCGCCGCCGGCATTGACCGGGCCAAAGGCGACTGGCTTCTGGTGCTGGAGCCCGGCGCGCGGCTGCACGACGCCTGGACGGCATCCGTCATGGACCATGTCGCGACCGCCACGCTGCCGGCCTGCTTCTCGCGCTCGCGGGAAAAGCGCGCCCCGTTCCTGTCGCGGTTGCTGCGCTCGCGCTCGCCGCTCGCAGACGGTCTCCTCATCACGCGGAGGCAGGCGCGTGCGCTGGCACGCCCGGGCTGCGACGCAGGATTGCTCGCCCGCGGTCTGGCGATGCGGCGGCTGCGGGCGGAGATTTCGCCGGCGCCGCCGGAATCCTGATCAGCCCCGGCCGGCGCCGCGCTTCAGGTGCTCGTCGAGGCGCGGCATGATCTCCACGAAGTTGCAGGGCATGTGCCGGTAGTCGAGCTGCGCCTTGAGGATACCGTCCCAGGCATCCCTGCAGGCGCCCGGCGAACCCGGCAGCACGAACACGAAGGTCGAGCCGATCAGCCCGGCGGTGGCGCGGGACTGGATCGTCGAGACGCCGATCTTGTCGTAGGAGATGCGGTGGAAGACCTCGGCAAAGCCGTCCATGCGCTTGTCGAACAGGGGCTCGAGCGCTTCCGGCGTCACGTCGCGGCCGGTGAAGCCGGTGCCGCCCGTGGTGATCACCGCGTCGACGCCCGGCTCGGCGACCCAGCCGCGCACGACGCGGCGGATAGCCTCGACGTCGTCCTGCACGATCTCGCGCCCCGCCAGCCGGTGGCCGGCCTCCGCGATGCGTGCGGCCAGCGTCTGGCCCGACCTGTCGTCGGCAAGCGCGCGCGTGTCCGAGACGGTCAGCACCGCAATGCCGATCGGGATGAACGGGCGGCTTTCGTCAAGTCCGGGCATTTTCCGCCTCCATTGCCTGTGCGGCCGCCGCCTGCGTGGCCGCGACCCACCAGCCGGGTTGCGCGCGTGCGATCCGCCGCGCGGCCGCGCTCGCCTCGTCGAGCCTTGAAAACAGGCCGAAGCAGGTCGCGCCGGAACCCGACATGCGGGCGAGCGCGGCGCCGTTGGCGCGCAGCGCCGCCAGCGCGTCGAGAACCACCGGCGCCACTTCCGCGCCCGGCACCTCGAGGTCGTTGCGGGTGGCCGCGAGCCAGCCGAGCAGGCCGGCCATGCCGGGCTGGCGGGGCAGGGGCGGCAATGGCGGATTGTCGTGCCGGGCAAGCCGGCGGAACACCTCCGGCGTTGCCACCGGGACGCCCGGATTGACGAGCAGCAGCACAAGCGGCGGCACGTCGTCGACCGGCTCGATCTCCTCGCCGATGCCGCGCGCGATCAGGGGCCGCGCCGCCACGCACATCGGCAGATCGGCGCCGAGCGGCGTCGCCAGCCGGCCGAGCGCATCCGCGCCGGGATCGAGCGTCCACAAGGCCGACAGCGCCCGCAGCGCCGCCGCCGCGTCGCTCGATCCGCCGCCGATGCCGGAGGCCGCCGGCAGGTTCTTTTCCAGCGCGATGCGCACCGGCCCTGTCGCGGCCTGCGGAAAGGCGCGACGCAAGAGGTCGCGGGCGCGCAGCACGAGGTTGGAGGCGTCGGCAGGGACGGCGGGCGCGAAGGGGCCATGGATGTGGAAATCGTCGGCATCGGCCGCGGTGGCGGTCACCCGGTCGCCGCAGCCGGTGAAGACCACCAGCGATTCGAGGAGATGATAGCCGTCGGCGCGCCGGCCGGTGACGTGCAGAGCGAGATTGACCTTCGCCGGAGCGCGGAAGGTGAGCGCCCGTTCTGCCAGGGAAGTATCGGCAGGCGGTTGGAAAGAGAGCAACGGCGGCGATCCGGAAAGGGCGGGATATCAGTCCTTCGCCAGCCGGTACTCGCCGGTCTCGGGGTCCTTCACCAGCGTGCCCGTGGTCCCCGTCTGGCGTTCGCGCTCGGCCCGGCGCAGCCGCGCGGTGACGCGCTCGGCCTCGCGCACGAAGGCACGATAGCCGACATAGGCCACGACGCCGAGGATGATGAAGAAGATGATCTGGGGCATCGGCATTTCTCCCGGGCCGGGCCAGCCCGGCATTTCCCACACATTACGCCCGTTTTGCGGCCGTTCAAAGGCCGTATCGCGCCCACATCTCGCGCTCGGCCAGAGCGTCCAGCCCGCCTTCGGCCGCGCCGGCGGCAAGCCGCGCGCCGGCCTCGCGCACCGTGAACGGCGAGAAGCGCCGGAACAGGCCGCGCTGCGGCCCGATCAGCTTCAGGCGGGTCTTTTCGCCATAGCGGGACTTCAGCGCCGAGCGCATGTCGCCCAGCGCGTCGACGAGCCCGCGCTCGATCGCGCCCGTCCCCGTCCAAAACAGGCCGGTAAACAGCTCCGGATCGTCCTTCAGGCGGGAACCGCGCCGCTCCTTCACCAGATCGATGAAGGTCCGGTGGATCTCGAGCTGGAGCTCCTTCAGCCGCGCCACGTCTTCCTTCCTTTCCGGCCGGAACGGGTCGAGGACGGACTTGTTGTTGCCGGCCGTATGCACGCGCCGCTCGACGCCGATCTTCTTCAGCAGGTCGACGAAACCGAACGATGCCGAAATCACCCCGATCGAGCCGACGATGGACGAGGGGTCGGCGATGATCTCGTCGCCGGCCGCTGCGATCATGTAGCCGCCGGAGGCCGCCACGTCCTCGATGAAGACCAGCACGCGCTTGTTCTTTTCCTTCGCGAGATCGCGGATGCGCCGGTGGATGAGCCGCGACTGCACCGGCGAGCCGCCCGGCGAATTGATCGAGATGGCGACCGCCGGCGCATCCTTGACGGCGAATGCCTTCTCGATGAGCCCGGCCGTCGAGGCCAGCGAGAGCCGCGGCTGCAACTGGCTGCCGCCGGCCGCAATGGTGCCGTGGAGCCGGATCACGGGGATGGTGACGCCTTCCGGGCGCATCGAACGGGGTACAAGGCGGGAAAGCAATCGATTCACGGGGAAAGCGTCTCCGATGAGGGGTTTCCTCCATTTAGGAAGCGGCGCGCAAAGCGCAATGGCGGCAGGCGCGTCAGTCGCCGAACAGCGAGGCGCGGCCGTTGCAGACGAGTTCCGCGCGCGGCGTGTGCCCGTGGCCGCCGGCGCCGTGGAGAACCAGCGGCGGCTCCAGCGCCAGCGCCTTGCGCGAGCCGCGCGTGGCGCGCACGATGACGCGGATCGCCGGCTCGGCGGGGCGCGGATGGACCGGCACGATGCGCGTTGCGCCGAAGCGGCCGGCGAGCGCGGCGAGAAGCTCCGGCAGCGAAACCGGCCGTGCGATCGCCGCCACGCCGCCGCCGGCCTTGACCAGGGCGGCGGCCGTGCGCATCCAGGCCTCCAGCGTGCCCGCCTCCATCACATGCGCCCGGCGCCTGAGCGCATCAGGGGTCGGCCGGTCGTGCGCGGGATTGAAGGGCGGGTTCATGATGGCGAAATCGAATGCGCCGTCGCCGAGGCCGGCCGAGACGCGTGCCCGACCGCGCAGGGCGACGTCCGCCTCGACGATCTCGACGCGATCCCCGAGCCGCGCGTTCTGCGGCAGGGCCGCCGACCGCCGTGCGAAGGCGGCCATCTCCGGATCGTTCTCGACAAGGACGATGCGGGCGTCGGGACAGCGGGAGGCGACGGCAAGGCCCGCCGCGCCGGCTCCGGCCCCGAGATCGGCGAGCCGCCCGGCAAAGCTGCCCGGTACGGTGGCCGCCAGCATCATCGCATCCATGCCGGAGCGGTGGCCCCGGCCGGGTTGCACGATCCAGAAATCGCCCCTGTGGAAGGCGTCGACCGTCTCGGCACCCGCTGGCCCGGCGTTCATCCGCGCTTGATCTCGCCTGCGATCCCCGCATCCGCGAGCAGTTGCCGCGCCCGTTCGATGTGGTCGCCGGCGACCATGACGCGCCGTGGCAGCACGCCGAGCGAGCCTTCCAGCACGCTCATGTTCTGGTCCGCCACGAAATGCTCGATCCCCGCCTCGCGCAGCAGGGCTTCGGCAAACGAAATGACGACGGGGTCGTTGGTCCGCAACAGCTCGATCATGGCGGGAAGGTCGCAGGTCGCGCGAGGATTGTAAACGCGGTCCCGGCATCGGGCGGCAAGGCTCCGCGCCAATTCGCCCCTTGCCGGGCAGGCGTCGGGCACCATAGAATCCGCCCGTCTTTCCGGCGATCCACCTCATTCGGCAGCAGGGATCGCCCGCAGCGGGAGTTGGGAATTGGGCGTTGTGTTATCCTTGGGCGACGGCAAGCGCGCGCCGGCTTCGATTGCTGACCTCGTCGGGCTCACCAGGGACGACATGGCGCGCGTCAACGAGCTGATCCTGTCGAAGGCCGGTTCGGACGTCGACATGATCCCGGAAGTGGCCAACCATCTGATCTCGTCGGGCGGCAAGCGGTTGCGGCCGATGGTGACGCTCGCCGCCGCCCAGATGTTCGGCTATGCGGGCGAAAAGCACGTCAAGCTGGCGGCGAGCGTGGAGTTCATGCACACCGCGACCCTGCTGCACGACGATGTTGTCGACGAGAGCGGCATGCGCCGCGGCAAGCGCACGGCGCGCATGATCTGGGGCAACCAGGCCAGCGTGCTCGTCGGCGATTTCCTCCTCGGCCAGGCCTTCCGCATGATGGTCGAGGTCGGCTCGCTGGAGGCGCTGGACACGCTTTCGGCCGCCGCCACCGTCATCGCCGAGGGCGAGGTGATGCAGCTCGGTGTCGCCAAGAACCTGGAGACGACGGAGGACGACTATCTTCAGGTCATCAAGGCCAAGACCGCCGCGCTGTTTTCGGCCGCCGCCGAGGTTGGGCCGATCATCGCCGACGCCTCGAAGGCCGACCGCGCCGCATTGCGCTCCTACGGCACCAATCTCGGCCTCGCCTTCCAGTTGATCGACGACGCGCTCGACTATGGCGGCAACACGCAGAGCCTCGGCAAGAATGTCGGCGACGATTTCCGCGAGGGCAAGGTGACGCTGCCGGTGATCCTGAGCTACCGCCGCGGCACCGCCGAGGAGCGCGGGTTCTGGAAGCGCGCCATCGAGCAGAACGAGAGCGGCGATGCCGAGCTGGAGCGGGCGCTCGCCCTGATGAACCGCTATGGCGCGATTGGCGACACCATCGGCCGGGCCCGTCATTTCGGCGAGATCGCCCGCGACGCGCTCGCTCCGCTCAGGAGCACGCCGCAGAAATCGGCGCTGCTGGAAGTGATCGATTTCTGCATCGAGCGGGCGAACTGATCCCTGCCGTTTTTGGCCACTCCGTACCGTCCCGCGCATGTCGCCGCGCTTGTCGCGTGACCCCAAAAAGGCCATGCTTGTGAGCGAACAACGGGCTTCGGGTCGGCCGGATTCGGCCGCCAACCCATCGGAAAGGGACACGATGCGGCGCAACCATCTCCGAGTGATCGGCGCGCTGGTGCTTTCGGCGGCGCTGGCCGCGCCTCTGGCGCCGGCGGCGGCAAAGGAGGCGCCGGCGCCGGAAGCGCAGGTGACCGTCAGCTCGTTCTCGGGCGCCTATCTCGCGGGCCGCATCGCCGAGTCCGACAACGATCTGGCCAATGCCGTCGCGTTCTACCGGCGGGCGCTGGCCTTCGATCCTTCCGACGCCGCGCTCAAGCAGAGCCTGCTTGTCGCGCTGATTGCGACCGGCGCGTTCGACGAGGCGCTGCCTTATGCCGACGCGCTGAAGACGGTGGCCGAGGTCGAGCGCTTTTCGCGGGTGGCGCTGGCGATCGATTCGTTTCGCAAGGGCGACTTCGACAAGGCCGAATACTGGCTGAAGCTGGTCACCAATTCCGACCTCGACCGGCTGGTCACCGGGCTGATGACCGGCTGGGCGAAGCTCGGAGGGGGCGATGCCGCCGGGGCTCTCAGGCAGGTCTCCGACCTGAAGGGCCCGCCCTGGTTCGACATCTTCGTCGGCTTCCACCATGCGCTGATCGCCGAGCAGAGCGGCGACAAGGAGGCAGCGACGGCCGCCTATGAGGCGCTCATGGCCAATCCGGCCGCTGCCGCCTCCGCGCCGGAGACCTTCCTGCGTGTCGCCCAGGCCTATGCGACCTTTCTCCTGAACGGGGGAGACAGGCAGAAGGCGCTGTCGGTCCTCGACAGCGCCGACGAGCTGTTCGGCGGCCGCATCCAGATCCTGGCGCTGCGCCAGGCGATCGAGGCCGGCAAGACGCCGGCGCCGCTGGTTTCGACGCCCGCCGAAGGCGCCTCCGAAGTGCTGCTCGACCTCGGCTCGGCGCTCAATCGAGGCGGCGGCGAAACCTTCGTGCGGCTCTATCTGCGCATGGCGCTGGCCCTGCGGCCCGACAGCGACGCGGCCCTGATGCAGCTTGCCGCGGTCTCCGAGCAGATGCGCAATCCGCAGGAGGCGATCGAGCTCTACAAGCGGATCGGGACCGAGTCGCCGCTGCACAAGGTCGCCCAGCTTCAGCTCGGCCTGAACCTTGCCGATCTCGGCGAGGAGGAACAGGCGATCGTGCGGCTGAAAGGCGCGCTGTCGGAAGATCCCGACGACATGCGCGCCTATCTCGCGCTCGGCGGCGTCTATCAGGCGCAGAAGAACTTCCGCGCCGCTGCCGACATCTACGACACCGCCGTCGACCGCCTCGGGACGCCGACCCGCAACGACTGGAACGTCTTCTACCAGCGCGGCATCGCCTACGAGCGGCTGAAGGAATGGGACAAGGCCGAGCCGAACTTCCTCAAGGCGCTCGAGCTTTTCCCCAGCCAGCCGCAGGTGATGAACTATCTCGGCTATTCCTGGGTCGACATGAACGTCAAGCTCGACCAAGGGCTCGACCTTATCAAGAAGGCGGTCGATCTGCGCCCGAGCGACGGCTACATCGTCGATTCGCTCGGCTGGGCCTACTACCGGCTCGGGCGCTATGACGATGCGCTGCGCGAGATGGAACGCGCCGTCTCTCTGATGCCGGGCGATCCGGTTCTGAACGATCATCTCGGCGACGTCTACTGGCGCGTCGGCCGCAAGCTGGAGGCCCGCTTCCAGTGGACGCACGCGCGCGATCTCAACCCCGATCCGGATGTTCTGGCGAGCGTGGAGAAGAAGCTCGTCGAGGGGCTGCCGGCCGATGCCACGCTGATGGCGGCGCTTGCCGACGGCAGCGATGGAAACGGCGACAAGGTCGCCACCGACGCCGGCACGGCGGAGAAGACCCCCGAACCGGCCGCGCCGTCCGCCGATGTCATGGCCGGAACCACGGACGCCGCGCCGCCGGCTGCCGGCCATCTGGTGCGCCGCGGCCAGTCGCTGTGGACCATCGCCCGCGACCTGCTCGGCTCGGGCGACCGCTACCGTGAGATCCTGCAGCTAAACCCGGCGCTGCGGAAGAATCCGGACCTGATCTTCCCCGGCCAGTCGCTGCAGCTGCCCTCCGCCCGCTGAAGGCTGCGGCGGCTGCGCTTGACGCCTCCCGGCGCCGCCACTAGGACGGGCGCATTCCTGTCCTGCCGGTTGTCCCGCCATGTCCGCTGAGCCGTCCCCGCAGTTGCATCCGAGCCGCTCCTTTCAAGGGCTGATCCTGGCGCTGCACACCTACTGGGCCGAGAAGGGCTGCGTCATCCTCCAGCCCTACGACATGGAAGTCGGCGCCGGCACCTTCCACCCGGCGACGACGCTGCGCTCGCTCGGGCCGCTGCCGTGGAACGTCGCATACGTGCAGCCCTCGCGCCGCCCCAAGGACGGCCGTTACGGCGAGAACCCGAACCGGCTCCAGCACTATTACCAGTATCAGGTGATCCTGAAGCCGAACCCGCCCGACATCCAGGAGCTTTATCTGGATTCGCTCAGGGCCATCGGCATCGACCCGCTGCTGCACGATATCCGCTTCGTCGAGGACGACTGGGAAAGCCCCACGCTGGGCGCCTGGGGGCTCGGCTGGGAGTGCTGGTGCGACGGCATGGAAGTCTCGCAGTTCACCTATTTCCAGCAGGTTTGCGGCATCGAATGCGCGCCCGTGGCGGGCGAGCTGACCTACGGGCTCGAGCGCCTGGCCATGTACGTTCAAGGCGTCGACAATGTCTATGACCTGAATTTCAACGGCCTGGAGGGGGAAGGCAAGGTGACCTATGGCGACGTCTTCCTGCAGGCCGAGCAGGAATATTCGCGCCACA
>ENA-UOVV01001166-UOVV01001166.1-compost-metagenome-genome-assembly--contig:-NODE-1166-length-21828-cov-21.807973_pt1 | contig 21828 bp, 20 predicted proteins | sample MGYA00238155_ERZ761577 | MGnify/ENA primary metagenome ERZ761577 (study PRJEB28898, sample SAMN06268775) | compost metagenome | isolation source: Emeryville, CA | place: USA:Emeryville, CA | collected...
TCCATCGTGGCGCTCAGCTTGCTGAGGTCCTCGAAACGTGCGGAGACCTGGCGAGTGAGATAGACGCCGTCCAGCAGGGCGAGCTCGTCGATCGCATCGGCCAGCGTGCGGCCCTTCGCCTTGAGCTCGGCGACGAACTCCGCGATGAGGAGAGCGGTTGAGATGCCGTCCTTGTCTCGGACCAGTTCGGGGGCGACGCAATAGCCGAGTGCCTCCTCGTATCCGTACACAAGGCCCGGGGCACGGGAAATCCACTTGAAGCCAGTGAGTGTTTGGGTGCTCTGCAGGCCGTAGCGTGTGGCGATCGCGCTCAGTTGACGCGAGGAGACGATCGAGTTGCCGATGACGGCGCCCGGCTTGCCCTCGAATCGACGGGCCATCATGTCGCCAAGGAGTGAGCCGACCACGTCGCCGTGCAACATCTGCCATGCGCCATCGATCTGGGTGGCAACGGCACATCGGTCGGTGTCAGGGTCATTGGCGATGACAACGTCAGCGCTGATCGTGTCGGCGAGTTTGAGCGCAAGGTCCATCGCGCCGGGCTCTTCCGGGTTGGGGAAGTACACGGTGGGGAACTCGGGATCCGGTTCAGCCTGTTCAGGCACCGTGGTGAGGTCGGTGAAGCCGGCGGCGTTCAACACGGCACGCACGGTCCCATCGCCCACTCCGTGGATAGGCGTGAGAACGATGCGCACTCCAGCCCGCCGAGCCGCTAGGTCACCCTCGGCCGGGGGAACAAGTGCGGCAACCTTCTCGATGTACTCGCGCTCGAAGCCCGCCTCGAGAACGGTCCAGCCGGCGTCGGCCACCTCGATCTGTGACACATCGGTGCTGCGCAGCAGCTCGTGAATCTGGCCGTCGTGCGGGCCGACGAGTTGGGAGCCGGGGCTGTCAGGGGTGATGCGTTCGCCCAGGTAGACCTTGTACCCGTTGTCCTGCGCGGGGTTATGCGAGGCGGTCACCTGGACCCCCGCGTCGGCGCCCCACGCGCGCACCGCATATGCGAGGACAGGAGTGGGAAGGGGGGCGGGGAAGACGGTGACGTCGATGCCAAGGGCGGTGAGGACGCGGGCGGAGTCGAGGGCGAACTGATCCGACTTGTGACGGGCGTCGTAGCCGATGACGACGCGAGGGGCCTCGGCCGTGCCGTCAAGGAGGTGAAGGAGGTGGGTGCCGAGCGCCCATGCGGCGCGGCGCACCATCACCACGTTCATCGCGTTTGGGCCCGGTCCAATGGGGCCACGCAAGCCCGCGGTGCCGAACTCGAGCATGCCGGTGAACATGTCGACGAGGCGCTCGGCAGCGCCGGGGATCTCGGCGCTGGCCTCGCGCAAGAGCGCGGCGAGCGCCGAACGCGTGTCTGGGTCGGGGTCCGTCTTGACCCACGCGGATGCGCGGTCGATCGTGCGCTGGATCGGCTCGGTGCTCATACCGGAATCGCCTTGACGATGTCCGCCAAGAGTCGCGAGATGCGAGGGGCGGCAGCGGCGCCGGCGTCGAGCACCTCTTGGTGGTTCAATTCCTCGGTGCCGATGCCGGCGCCAAGGTTTGTCACGAGCGACAGCCCGAGCACTTCGAGTCCGGCCTCGCGTGCTGCGATCACTTCGAGAGCGGTTGACATGCCAACGAGGTCCGCGCCAAGGATCGTCGCCATGCGCACCTCAGCCGGGGTCTCGTACTGCGGGCCCTGGAACTGCGCATACACGCCTTCGATGAGGGTGGGGTCGATGCTCTTGGCGATCTCGCGCAGGCGCGGCGAGTAGGCGTCGGACATCGGCACAAAGGTGGCGCCTTCGAGCGGCGTCGCGCCGGTGAGGTTGAGGTGGTCGTTGATGAGCACAACTGAACCGGGCCCCACCTCAGGGCGGGTGGACCCGCAGCCGTTCGTCACCACGAGAGTCGAGCAGCCAGCGGCGGCAGCCATCCGGACCGCATGCGCCACCCGGGCGGCATCGCGTGACTGGTAGTAGTGCTGGCGGGCGCCGAGGACGAGCACGCGGCTGCCGTTCTGCGTCACAACGGAACGGAAGGTCGAGTGGTGGCCAGCCACCGTGTGGCCGGTGAAGCCCGGAACGTCTCCCGCCTCAACTGACGCAACCTCTTCACCGAGAAGCTCAGCGGCACCGCCCCAACCGGAACCGAGAATGAGAGCAATGTCGTGGGATGCGACGCCGGTGCGATCGGCGATCACCTTGGCGGCCTCGGCCGCGAGTTCGTGGGCAGTCATATAACGAGGGTAACTGCGTCAGCCCCGCTCTACATGCTGGCCACAACTGAATCCACGGCCATGACGAGACTGGCTTGTGCGCATCTGGGACCATTGTCACTATGACGAGCCTCGCGATCATCGGTGGAGGACCGGGAGGCTATGAAGCCGCCCTCGTTGCGGCGGCCTTGGGAGCGGAAGTCACGCTCATCGAACGCCACGGACTTGGCGGCAATGCGGTGCTCACGGATGTGGTCCCGTCGAAGACCGTGATCGCGACTGCGGAGTGGCTGACGATCGCTGATCGTGCCCCGCAGCTCGGCATCCGCGGCGAACATGGCGAGGCGACGTCCGGCTCGGGTCACCACACGGTGGACCTCGGCGCGGTCAATGCACGCGTCACGGAGCTGGTGCGCAAGCAGAGCAGCGACATCACGGCTCGCCTGGAGCGCAGCGGGGTCACGATTGTCCATGGTGAGGCGCGACTTGACGGCGCCGACGCTGTGGTGGTGGGGGAGCAGCGCGTCGCCGCGCACAACATTCTCCTTGCGGTGGGCGCGCGGCCGCGAGTGGTGGCGGGCTGCGAGCCCGATGGAGAGCGAATCCTCACGTGGACCCAGCTGTACGGCCTCGACCACCTTCCGAGTCACCTCGTGGTGGTCGGTTCCGGCGTGACAGGCGCCGAGTTCGCCGGCGCTTACCGGACCTTGGGTGCCGAGGTCACACTCATCTCGTCCGGCGACCGGGTCCTTGCCCGCGAGGATCCCGAGGCCGCCGAGTACGTCCAGGAGGAGTTCGCGCGCCGCGGCATGAATGTGGTGGGCGGCAAGCGCGCCTCCCGTGTCGACAACACGGGTGACGGCGTCCGCGTGACGCTGAGCGACGGCACGGTCGTCGACGGCTCGCATTGCCTCATGGCGGTGGGTTCGATCCCGAACACCGACGGCCTGGGCTTGGACAGCGCTGGAGTGCGCCTCACCCAACACGGCTTCATCGACGTGGACAGGGTGTCACGGACGAATGTTCGCGGCATCTACGCGGCTGGCGACTGCACGGGCGTCCTGCCGCTCGCCTCCGTTGCCGCGGCTCAGGGTCGCATTGCGGTGGCTCACGCGTTGGGAGACGCGGTCAGCCCGATCGAGCTCAACACGGTTGCGACGAACGTCTTCACTGTGCCCGAGATCGCGTCCGTGGGCGCCTCGGAGGCTGACTTGCAGCGGCGCGGCATCTTCTATGAGGTGTCGCGCATCGACCTCGCCCGCAATCCGCGCGCCAAGATGCTCGGCATCGAAGCGGGCTTCGTCAAGGTCTTCGGCCACACGGTCACTGGTCAGGTCCTTGGCGCGGTGGTGGTGGGTCCGAGGGCAGGCGAGCACATCTTCCCGCTCACTCTTGCGGTGACGCATCACCTCACGGTGGATGATGTTGCGTCGGCCTTCACCGTGTACCCGTCGCTTGCGGGCACCATTGCTGAGGCGGCGCGCACGCTCCACCGCATCACGGAGCGCGGGCAGGTCTAGGCGGGCCTATTCGGCGGCGTCGACGATGTCGCAGATGACGGCGCCGGCCGTCACTGAGCCGCCGACGGTCGCCGCCAGCTTTGCGACCACACCTGCACGGTGGGCGGTGAGCGGCTGCTCCATCTTCATCGCCTCGAGAACGACGATGAGGTCGCCTTCTGCCACGGTGTCGCCTTCGCCGACAGCCACCTTGACGATCGTGCCCTGCATGGGCGACGACAGCGTGTTGCCTGAGGCCGCACGCGGTGCGCCCGCCTTGCGGGTGTTGCGGCGCTGCGGGACGCCTGCACGCGCGCGAGCGCGGCCCGCCTGGGCCAGTGCGGCAGGCAGGACGACTTCGAGGCGTTTGCCGCCCACTTCAACGATGACGCGTTCGGTGGCGCCGGCGTCGTCCGTCGCGTCGGCGCCGTTGGTCACGCCGCCACCCAGCTCTTTGACCGTGTCCGCGAACTCGGTCTCGATCCACGTGGTGTAGACGGTCATGTCGCCGTTCTCGGCCGCAAAGGCCTCGGCGTCGACCACGGCGCGGTGGAAGGGCAGCACCGTGGGGATGCCTTCAACGTCCATCTCGCGCAGCGCCCGGCGCGCTCGCTGCAACGCCTCAGTGCGCGTCGATCCGGTGACGATGAGCTTTGCGACCATCGAGTCGAAGTTGCCCGAGACAGTGTCGCCTTCGCGCACGCCCGCATCGACGCGCACGCCGGGGCCGCCCGGCAGGCGCAGCGTCGTGATGGTGCCGGGCGCGGGCATGAAGTTCTGGGCAGGGTCCTCGCCGTTGATGCGGAACTCGAAGGAGTGGCCGCGCACCACGGGCTCAAGCTGGGAGATGGGCTCTCCGGCGGCGATGCGGAACTGCTCGCGCACGAGGTCCATGCCGGTCACTTCCTCGGTCACCGGGTGCTCGACCTGGAGGCGCGTGTTCACTTCGAGGAACGAGATGGTGCCGTCAACGCCCACGAGGAACTCGCAGGTGCCGGCGCCCACGTAACCGGCCTCACGCATGATTGCCTTGCTGGCCTCGACGAGGCGTGCGTTCTGGTCATCGGTGAGGAACGGCGCGGGTGCCTCTTCGACAAGCTTCTGGTGCCGACGCTGGAGCGAGCAGTCGCGAGTGGACACGACGACCACGTTGCCGTGGGTGTCGGCAAGGCACTGGGTCTCCACGTGGCGGGGTTTGTCGAGGAAGCGCTCGACGAAGCACTCGCCGCGACCGAAGGCGGCGACGGCCTCTCGGGTGGCGGATTCGAACAGCTCGGGGATCTCATCACGGGTGCGGGCCACCTTGAGGCCGCGTCCGCCGCCACCGAAGGCAGCCTTGATCGCGACAGGCAGGCCGTGCTCGTCAGCGAAGGCGATGACGTCGGCAGCGGAGGCGACGGGGTCAGGCGTGCCGGGCACCAAGGGCGCCCCAGCGCGCTGGGCGATGTGGCGGGCGCTCACCTTGTCGCCAAGCGACTCGATGGCGGCCGGCGGCGGGCCGATCCACACGAGGCCCGCGTCGATGACGGCCTGAGCGAACTCGGCGTTCTCTGAGAGGAAGCCATAACCAGGGTGGATCGCTTCCGCGCCGGAGCGACGGGCGACGTCAAGGATCTTCGAGATGTCGAGATACGACTCGCGGGCCGTGGCACCGCCAAGCGCGTACGCCTCATCGGCGAGGGCCACGTGCGGGGCATCGCGATCAGGGTCGGCGTAGACGGCAATCGAACGCAATGAGGCGTCTTGGCAGGCGCGGATCACGCGTACGGCGATCTCGCCACGGTTGGCAACGAGGACCGAAGTGAACGCAGGCACGACGCCCAACCTACCCCGGCAAGGGCGTGGAACTTGGCCCAGCGAGGACTTGGCGCGCTGATTTGTTGCTCAATACAGCAGTTTTCAGCCTCTTTGGAGGAATCCCCCAAAAAACAAGGCGTCGCCGTAGGTTACGCGGCCGTAGGTTGTGGGGTCGCCACAAATCACAGCGCGGCCTGCGGCGCCCACACGTCCGGAATGCGGAGGCCAACCTCGCTGAGGAGCTCGCGAACAAGGGGCAGGCTCACGCCGACGACGTTGTGGTGGTCGCCGTCGATCTTCTCGACAAAGGGGCCGCCAAGGCCATCAACGGTGAACGCTCCCGCCACGTGCAACGGCTCGCCTGTGGCCACATACGCGTCGATCTCTTCGTCATCGAGATCTGCGAAGTGGACAACGGTGGAACCAGTGCCGCCAACGCCGCTGATCGCAGTGCCGTCGTGGCTCGGGCGGATCCTCATCAGCCAATGTCCGGTGTGAAGGACGCCGGTGCGCCCCCGCATGAGACGCCAACGATCACGGGCAACGTCTGCGCTGGCCGGCTTGCCATGAATCTCTCCCGCGAGCTCAAGCATCGAATCACAGCCGAGCACGATCGCCTCGGTCTCGTCGCGCAGCTGAGCCACCGCCTCAGCCTTGGCTCGTGCCAACTCAAGGACAGCGTCGGCCGGGGTGAGGGCGTGACCGCGTTCGATCGGGAACGTGTCCGCCGCAGCCGCAAGCACTGCGTCCTCGTCCACGTCGCTGATGTGAACTGTCGGTTCGATGCCCGCTGAACGCAAGGTGGCAAGGCGGGCGGGCGAGCGGGAAGCAAGGATGAAGGGGATGGGCACGGGTGCGAGCCTATCGAGGGTTGCGGTCCCCTCGCGTGCCGAAGGGGCACCCAGCGCAGGCCGGTGACGACATGGGAACGCATGTGCCGCAAGCGGCGTCCGCCGCAATGACAAGGCCAAGACGTTCGCCTTCCGCTGCGACGGCCTGGGCGAAATCATGGGTGACGCCAACCGCGCGCGCGGCGGTGCGAATCGAGTCGCCCGCGGCGAGCCTGTCGATGACAGCAGTGAAGGCGCCGCTCACAGCAGTCTCCCGACCTGGAACACCGTCACGGCGAGTGCGTAAGCGCCGAGCAGCTGCGCGCTCGCGGCGAGCGCAGACCAACGCCAGCCGAAGAGCCGACGCTGTTCGGCGAGGGTGGCAAGGCATGGGAGGTAGGAAAGGCAGAAGACCATGAGGGCGAAGGCAGCGGCGCCGCCGTGGCCTCCGGAGGTCTCATCGACAGTGGCGCGCAGCTGCTCGCCGAGTGACGCCTCGTCATTGCCGTCGAGCGCGTATGACTGTGCAAGAGCACCGATGACGACTTCCTTGGCCGCAACGCCGCTGATGAGCGCAGCGGAGATCCGCCAGTCGTCAACGCCCATCGGCTCGAGGGCGGGGGCCGCCGCGAGGGCAACGGCGCCGTAGACCGAATCCTTGACCGGCACGTCGGCAAGGGAGTGGCCGCCGCGCACCGGCACGGCCTGGGCCGCCCACAGGATGACGACGGCGATGAGGATGACGGTTCCCGCCTTGGTGACAAAGGACGAGAGGCGGCTCCACACGGCGTGCCCCAGGGTGCGCAGGTGGGGAGGCTGATAGTCGGGCAGCGCGATGACGAGCGGACCAGGGCGTTCGCCGCGCATGACGACACCACGGGCGATGAGCCCCCACACCACGACGAGCGCGATCGACAGGACGTACATCGCGAACACCACGGTGCCGGCCTGAGAGCCGAAGAAGGCGTGCGCGATCATCAGATAGATGGCGAGCCGAGCGGTGCACGTGGTGAGCGGCACGAGCAGCCCGGTGAGGAGGCGCTGTCGTGCGTGGGGAAGGACCGCGGTGGCGGCGAGGGCGGGCACATTGCAGCCGAAGCCCACGATGAGCGGGAGCATGGCCCGCCCATCGAGGCCGAGGGCACGCATGGCGCGGTCTGCCACGACGGCGACTCGCGCAAGGTAGCCGCTGCCTTCAAGCACGCCGACCGCGGCAAACATGATGGCCATGAGCGGGACGAAGGACAACACGGTGCCGACGCCGGCAAGAACGCCATCGGCCATGAGGGAGATGAGCCATTGGGGCGCGGACACGGCGTCGAGTGCGCCGTTGAGGCCACGGGCGACGGGGCCGGTGACGAAGGTGGCGACGGCGTCCATCAGCGGAGTCGCCACCACGGTCGTCAGTTGGAACACACCCCACACGACGGCGAGGAAGATCGGGATACCCGCCCAGGGTGTGAGGAGCACGCGGTCGAGTCGGTCGGACAGCGTGGGCAGTGGCGGCGCGAGCGGCTGGGCCTTGTCGATGACGCCGTGGACCCATTCGAAAAGGTGCTCGGCACAGGCAAGACGGTCGCTCAGACAGTCGCTGTGCTCGTGGGGGTCGATTCCGCGCACCCGGGGGGCGGAGACGATCGCTGCGTCGACGGCTGCCGCAAGGTCGTCGGCGCCAGCGCCGCTGCGTCCGTGCACGGGGATGACGGGCACCCCGAGTGCCACGGCAAGCGCGTCGACATCCGGTGCGACCCCCCGCGCCTTCGCGAGGTCAAGCATCGTGAGGGCGGCGACCACTGGCTGGTCAGCGACCGCCACCTGCGCGAGAAGGTAGAGGCTGCGACTCAGGGCCGTCGCGTCGAGCACAACCAAGGCGACCTCATGATGACGGGCGTTGACGGCGTCGGCCGCGACCTGCTCGTCGGGGGAGCGAGCCGCAAGGGAGTAGGTGCCAGGCAGGTCGACGAGTGTGAGCTCGTGGGCGGGGGTGTGCCAGGTGCCATGCGCGAGGGAGACGGTGGTGCCGGGCGCGTTCACCACGCGCTGGCGGGCGCGGGTGAGGTGGTTGAACAGCGTCGACTTGCCGACGTTGGGGTTGCCGACGAGCACGACAGTGGCGGTTGAACGCGCGACGACGGCGGTCATGCCAGGTCCAGATCGATGAGGGCGGCGGTGGCGCGGTCGACTGCCAGGCGAGCGGAGCCGACTGTGACGATGCGCGCGCCGCCTGCGGCAATGAGATCGAGACGAATGGTCACGCCGTTGTGAAGACCCATTTCGCGCAAACGGAGAACGGCGTCGGACTCGGCGCTCACGCTGCGCACTCGGGCCGACGCCCCCGGACGGAGCGCGGTCAGCAACACGATGCCAGGCTATTTTGTGAGGAAAGCCTTGCCTAATTACTTAGGTCCCGCCACCTGCGCGTGTCGCCCCCGATTCTTCGAGGAGCGCCTTCCACGTGGCGGCGGCCTCCCGCACATAGCCAATCGCCGTGTGCTTGCGGATGAGCACAGGGGGATGAACGCCTTGAGCGTCGAGACCTGCGCGCAGGCACAGCCACACAGCGCGTGGCAGATGGAACTCCTGGGAGCAGACGATGACCGACTCATAGCCGGTGTTCGCCGCGTTGAGGGCGGATGCGCGCGAATCGTGGCCTTCTGGGTCCACGTCGATGACGGTGGCAGGCACCCCGGCGGCAATGGCCGTGCGCTTCATCGCTGCCGTCTCGTCGAGACCTTCGCGGTTGCGGCCCGAGCCGCTCACGACGACGCGCTCAACGAGTCCGAGGTGCCACAGCGCGGCGCCCGCTTCGACGCGCTCGCGCAGAAAGCGGCTGGGCCGGCCGTCCGGCCATACCCGCGCACCGAGAACGAGTGCGGCAGTCGCAGGTCGCACGGCAGAGGAGTCGACCGCATGAATGCGGGAGGTCGTCGCGACACGCAGGGCCACGGTCGGCGCGGCGACGAGCGCCGCACCGAAGCCAAGCGCGGCAAGGGGAGCGCGAGTCATCGCAGTGAGTGTCGCCAGGCTGACTCGCCGCGGCCAAGGATGTCGTGGCGAGCGCCGCGCAAGGTGCGCGAGCGGTCCATCCACGCCGAGGTTGGCGAGCCCGGATCGTCATCATCAGGTGCGCCCGACGCCATCGCGACCACGCCGGCGACGAGAGCAGCGAGCTCCTCATCGTCGGGAGCGCCGCGAACCACCCGCATGGCCGCAGCGGCCGCGAGTGCTTGGTCTTGAGCGTGATTCACAGCGGGATGTTCCCGTGCTTCTTGGGCGGCAGGGACGCGCGCTTGGTGCGCAGGGCACGCAGTCCGCGCACGATGTGGGCACGGGTCTGGCTCGGCTCGATGACAGCGTCCACGTAGCCCTTGTCGGCAGCGTCGTATGGATTGACGAGTGCGTCCTCGTATTCAGCGGTGAGGCGAGCACGCTCGGCCTCGACGTCCCCGCCGTCCTCGGCCACCTTCGCAAGTGCGCGGCGCTGAAGGATGTTGACGGCGCCGCCGGCGCCCATCACCGCGATCTGGGCGGTGGGCCAGGCAAGGTTGATGTCCGCGCCCAGCTGCTTGGAGGCCATGACGATGTACGCGCCGCCATACGCCTTGCGGGTGATGACGGTGATGAGCGGGACCGTTGCCTCGGCATAGGCGTAGATGAGTTTGGCGCCGCGGCGGATGATGCCTTGGTGCTCCTGGCCGACGCCTGGCAGGAAGCCGGGGACATCGACAAAGGTGAGCACCGGGATGTTGAAGGCATCGCACGTGCGCACAAAGCGGGCGGCCTTCTCGGCGGCGTTGATGTCGAGGGTGCCCGCCATCGACAGCGGCTGGTTGGCAACGACCCCCACCGAATGGCCCTCGACGTGACCGAAGCCCACCACCACGTTGGGCGCAAAGAGCGGCTGCACCTCAAGGAAGTCGCCATCGTCGAGCACGGACTCGATGACGGTCTTCATGTCATACGGCTGGTTGTCGCTGTCCGGGACAAGAGTGTCGAGAGCGAGATCCGCGTCCGTCACCTCGAGGTCGGCCTCGCTATCCCATGACGGCGGATCCGACAGGTTGTTCTGCGGCAGGAACTGGACGAGGTGCTGGACGTACTCGATGGCGTCGTCCTCATCTGCGGCGAGGTAGTGAGCGACGCCGGACTTCACGTTGTGGGTCTCGCCGCCGCCAAGCTCCTCAAAGGTCACTTCCTCACCGGTCACTGACTTGATGACGTCCGGGCCGGTGATGAACATCTGGGAGGTGCCGTCGGCCATGACGATGAAGTCGGTGAGAGCGGGGGAGTAGACCGCACCGCCGGCGCTCGGACCGAGGATGATCGAGATCTGGGGGATGACGCCGGAGGCGGCGACATTGCGGCGGAAGATCTCAGCGAACTGAGTGAGCGCTGCGACGCCTTCCTGGATGCGCGCGCCACCGCCATCGGAGATGCCGATGAGGGGAACGCCGGTGCGCAGCGCAAAGTCCTGCACCTTGGTGATCTTGTGGCCATGGACCTCGCCAAGGGAGCCGCCGAAGACGGTGAAGTCTTGTGAGTACACGGCGACCTGACGGCCGTCGATGGTGCCGTAGCCGGTGACGACGCCGTCGCCATAGGGGCGGTTCTTGTCGAGGCCGAAGTTGGTGGAACGGTGCCGGGTGAGGGCGTCGAACTCGACGAAGGAGCCGTCATCGAGCAACTCCTCAATGCGCTCGCGGGCGGTCTTCTTGCCGCGCGCGTGCTGCTTCTCGCGGGCGTTTGCTTCCGGTGCGTCAACGGCGGTGGCCATGCGCTCACGAAGGCCGTCAAGTGCTCCGACAGTCGACTTCGGTGTGGGTGTGGCGGTCACGTTACTCCTCGCTCGATCGGCCCAAGCCTAGCGAGCGCGAAGGCGCGTTCCAGGCTGAAATGCGACAGCGTCGGCCGCAGGAAGGCCCGTTTATGTCCGTTTAGCGCTTGACTCTGCCCGAATGTGCCCCTAGATTGCGTTGTGTCAACGTAGACAGGCCCAAACGGGCAGCATGCATCTTCGCCTCTCGCAATGACGCGAGGCAAGGAAGGGAAGGAACGCATGTCAACACCTGATATTCAGGACAAGAAGAACCGGACGGGGCGTGGGGCGAGCGCCCAGGTCCAGCGCTTCGGTCGATTCCTCTCGGGCATGATCATGCCCAACATCGGCGCCTTTGTGGCGTGGGGTCTCATCACCGCTTTGTTCATCGAGTCTGGCTGGATTCCGGTCGACAAACTCGGTGGCTTTGGCGAGTTTGGTGAGCCGGGGCTCACAGGGGGTGGCCTCGTCGGACCGATGATCACCTACCTCTTGCCGATCCTCATCGGTTACACGGGTGGTCGCATGGTCCACGGACAGCGCGGTGCGGTCATTGGTGCCATCGTCACGGCAGGTGTCATCGTTGGCGCGAGCGTGCCAATGTTCCTCGGCGCCATGCTCGTGGGTCCTGGTGCCGCCTGGGTTCTCAAGCAGTTCGACAAGCTCATTCACGGCAAGGTCAAGAGCGGCTTCGAGATGCTCGTCGACAACTTCTCGATCGGCATCATCGGTGCGGGCCTCGCGGTGCTCGGCCGCCTCATCATCGGTCCGGTGGTGTCGTGGCTCGTGGACCGCGCGGGCGACGGTGTGGACGTGCTCGTCTCGAACAACCTGTTGCCACTCGTGTCGATCATCGTCGAGCCAGCCAAGGTGCTGTTCCTCAACAACGCGATCAACCACGGTGTGTTCACGCCGCTCGGTTCGCAAGACGTGATCGACCACGGCAAGTCGATTCTGTTCATGATCGAGTCCAACCCCGGTCCCGGCCTCGGCATGCTGCTTGCCTTCATGCTTGTCGGTCCCAAGATGTACCGCGCATCGATTCCCGGTGTGGCGATCATCCACTTCCTCGGTGGCATCCACGAGGTCTACTTCCCGTACGTCCTCATGAAGCCCAAGCTCATCATCGCGATGATCCTCGGCGGCATGTCAGGTGTGCTCACCGGAACGATCCTCAACAACGGGCTCACCGGTCCGCCCTCGCCCGGTTCGATCTTCGCCTACTTCGCGGTCTCCCCGCCGAGCGGTGTGGTCGGCATGATCATCCAGGTTCTCATCGCGGCGGCTGTCGCCTTCGCGGCTGCATGGTTCCTCTTGGTGACGGACAAGACCGTCAAGATCGAGAACGAGGAGTTCGAGGCGCAGCAGGCTGCCGAGGCAGAAGCGGCCGCCGCGGCGTAGCGTCGACATCATCCCGATACAACGAAGTAAAGGAGCACGACGATGCCGTCAATCAATGGTTCTGACGTCAAGCGAGTAGTGATTGCCTGCGACGCAGGCATGGGGAGCAGTGTGATGGTGGCCTCCACCATGCGATCCAAGCTGCAGCCACTCGGCGTCGATGTGGTGCACACGTCAGTGGATGAGATTCCTGCCGATGCATCCGTGGTGCTGTGCCACCAGGGCCTGGCGTCTCGCGCTCAAGCCACTGCGCCTGACGCAGTGGTCGTCCCGTTCGCGATCTTCATGGGCGACCCCGCCTTTGCGAAGGTCGAGACTGCCATCAAGACGGGACAGACCCTTGAGTCCTGACTCACGGGCCATCCTCGAGCCCAGCGCAATCCGCCTTGGCCTCACGGCTGAGGACAAGGCGGATGCGCTGGCTCAGTGCGGCACCGTGTTGACGGAGATCGGTGCCGCGACTCCCGCGTACGCCGACGCGATCCTCGTGCGGGAGGAGTCCGTGTCGACGTACGTGGGAGAAGGGGTGGCAATCCCCCACGGCACCAATGAATCGCGTGCGCATATTGAACGCGCCGCCATTGCCTATCTTCAGTTTCCCGACGGCGTCGATTGGGGCGGCAACACGGTCTATGTGTGCATCCCCATCGCGTCCCGCTCGGAGGAGCACGTCGAGATCCTCCAGTCCCTGGCGACGGTCCTGATGGATCCGGAATCTGCCGCCGCTTTGCGTGAGGCCACGTCCACCGACGCTGTGCTCACGCTCCTCACTCCCCATGCCTGATACCAACCACGCGCACGGAAGGAACACGCCGCTGTGAAAGCTCTCAAGTTCTACGCCCCGGAGGATCTCCGCATCGAGGATGTTCCTGAGCCTCAGGTGGGCCCGGGAGAGGTGAAGCTTCGCGTCCGCAACTGCTCGACGTGCGGCACCGACGTCAAGATCTTCCACAACGGTCACCAGAACCTCAGCCCGCCGCGCATCATCGGCCACGAGATCGCGGGCGAGATCGTCGACATCGGCGACGGCGTCTCGGGCTGGACCGTGGGCGACCGGGTGCAGGTGATCGCGGCAGTTCCGTGCGGTGATTGCTATGAGTGCTCACGCGGCTGGATGGAGGTCTGCCAGAACCAGACGTCCATGGGCTACCAGTACGACGGCGGGTTCGCCGAGTACATGATCGTCCCCCGCGAGGTGATGAAGGTCGACGGTCTCAACCGGATCCCCGACGGCGTGGGCTACGACGAGGCCTCCGCCGCCGAGCCCCTTGCGTGTGCGATCAACGCGCAGCGCATCTTGGGAATCGAGGACGGCGACACCGTTGTCGTCTTCGGTGCCGGGCCGATCGGTGCGATGCACATCCGCTTGGCGCGAGCCAATGGCGCCGGGCGGGTGTTCCTGATTGACGTCAACGCCGAGCGGCTTGCGATGACGGCCGACGCTGTGGGCCCTGACGAGGTCATCAACGGCTCAGAGGTGGACGTGGTCGACAAGGTGCTCGAGCTGACCGATGGCCGCGGCGCCGATTGCATCATCACCGCCACCGCGGCAAACGTCGCGCAAGAGCAGGCGATCTCGATGGCGGCCCGCAACGGGCGCATCTCCTTCTTTGGGGGCCTGCCCAAGACCAATCCCACCATCACGTGCGACTCGAACCTGGTCCACTACCGCCAGCTGCGGATCTTTGGGGCGAACGGCTCGGCGCCGCATCACAACAAGGCCGCGCTTGAGATGATCGCGTCGGGGCAGGTTCCCGTGAAGGACCTGATCACTGAGCACATTCCGCTTGAGCGTGTGTTGGATGCATTCGACATCGTGCGGCGCGGTGCTGCCATCAAGGTGACGGTCGAGCCGTAGGGCACGGCGGGACAGGAGAGACGGTGTACGCCGCGGAAAGACACGAGGCCATTCTGGAGCGCGCACGCGCCAACGGAAGGGTCGAGGTGGGCGCTTTGGCTGAGGAGCTGGGCGTGACGGTCGAGACCGTTCGCCGCGACCTCACCGCGCTTGAGCGCCTTGGCGTGGTGCGACGTGTTCATGGCGGTGCGCTTCCGGTGGAACGGCTGACGCTTGAGCCGACCTTGGCCACGCGCGAAGCGAAGCAGTCGGAGCAGAAGCGCCGCATCGCGCAGCGGGCGATCGAGGAGATTCCGCGCGGAGCGTCGGTGCTCTTGGATTCGGGCACCACAACCGTTGCGATCGCGGCCCTGCTGCCCGTCGACAAGGAGCTGACGGTGGTGACGAACTCGATCACCATCGCGTCGACCCTTGCTGATCGGCCCGGCATCGAGCTGATGATGCTGGGTGGGCGCATCCGCTATCGCACGGGAGCGGCCGTGGGCACGTGGACGACGAGCGCGCTCAGCGACGTGTACACCGACGTCGCCTTCCTTGGCACCAATGGGTTCAGCGTCGAGCGTGGTTTCACCACGCCGGATCAGGCGGAAGCGGTGGCGAAGGCCGCAATGACCACTGCGGCGCGCCGCGTCATCATGGTGGCCGATGCGACGAAGGCGGGTCAGGTGCATCTGCACCGCTTTGCAACGGTTGACCAGGTGGCGATGCTGCTGACCGATTCGTCTCTTGATGAAGACACCGTCGAGGAGTTCGATGCCGCAGGCGTGGAGGTGGTGCGCGCATGATCATCACCCTCACCCCTAATCCCAGCCTTGATCGCACCATAGAGGTGACGACGCTCAGGGTTGGCGAGGTCAACCGCGCTCACGGTGGCCGCGTTGACGCGGGTGGAAAGGGCGTCAATGTGTCGCGGGCGCTCGCGGCCAACGGCAACGAGACGGTGGCAGTGCTCCCGGCAGGCGGCGCGGCGGCCGTGCAGTTTGGCGCGTTGCTGGCCGACGCTGGGGTTGCGTACGAGTTCATCGACCTGGCCGACGCCGTGCGCACCAACATCACACTTGTCGAGGAAGACGGCACCACCACCAAGATCAACGAGCAGGGCCGGATCACGTCTGCAGCGGATGTGGAGGCGATGCTCGACGCGGTCGAGGCTCGCTCAGTTGGAGCCACGTGGGTGGTGGGCAGCGGCAGCCTCCCGCCGGGCGTGGGGCTTGAGCTCTACGCAGGACTTGTGGAGCGGGCGCGGGTGATCGGTGCGCGAGTGGCGATCGACTCGTCCGGCAAGGCCCTCGCCGACGCCGTGGAACACCGCCCTCATCTCATCAAGCCCAACCAAGAGGAGCTCGAAGAACTCGTCGGCACCCGACTCGATACCGTCGCCGACGTGCTCGGTGCGGCACAAGACCTCGTCGCGGCCGGCGTCGGCACGGTGGTGGTGAGCCTTGGCGAATACGGCGCGGTTGCCGTGGACGCGGAGGGCGCAACCCACGCTCATGCAACGGTGGCGAAGCCTGAATCGACGGTTGGTGCGGGGGATTGCCTCTTGGCTGGCTATCTCGCCGCGATCGAGTCCGGTGCGAACCGCGCCGACGCTTTGGCCAATGGAGTGCGCTGGGGCGCCGCAGCCGTCGGGCTCGCGGGCTCGCGAGTGCCGGGCCCGCAGGACCTCAAGCGCGTGCTCGTCACACGGTCGAGCGATCTCCCACTCGACCTGAAGCTGAACTCCCATTCGGCCCTCGTGGGCCGCTCACGCAAAGGATGACGCCATGACCACTCGCACTGTCGCAATCGGATCCTCGGTGGGCCTGCATGCCCGCCCTGCCGCCCTTTTCGTCGAAGCTGTCAACAAGGCGGGCGTGCCCGTCACCATCTGCAAGCCCGGTGGAGATCCACGTCCTGCGAACTCGATGCTCACCATCATGGCGCTGGGCGCCAAGCACGGCGATGAGGTCGTGCTCGGCTGTGAGGCTGACAACGCAGATGCCGTCTTGGACGAGCTTGTCGCTTTGCTCGAACGCGATCTCGACGCCGAGTAACCGCCATGGCTGCGGTGATTCAAGGAATTGGAGTGAGCGGCGGCTCCGCCTTCGCGCCTGCCGTGCTCGTGGGCGACCCAGTTCGCCCACCTGCCGATGAGCAGGTGGTCGATTCCGACACGGCAGCGAGTCGCATTCGCGAGGCCTTCGAAGAAGTCGCCGTCGAGATTGACAGGCGTGCCGCGCGCGCCACGGATTCCGGTGCCGAGATCCTCAAGGCGACGGCGATGCTTGCACGCGACCCTGGACTCATCGAAGGAGCGATTGCCGAGACGGGCTCTGTGGGTCCCGCGACGGCCATCGACCGGGCGACGCAAGGGTACGTTGACCAGTTCGAGCAGCTGGGCGGCTACTTCGCTGAGCGCGCCACCGACGTGCGCGATGTGGGCAACCGTGCGATCGCAGCGGTGCTTGGCGAGCCGAGCCCCGGTGTTCCAGCCCTCGACGGCGAGTGCGTGCTGATCGCACGGGATCTCGCGCCAGCTGAGACCGCCACCTTGGATCGGAGCAAGGTAGCCGGCATCGTGACCGAGGAGGGCGGTCGCACCAGCCACACCGCGATCCTTGCCGCGCAGATGGGGATCCCAGCGGCCGTCAAAGCGCGCGGATGTCTTGAGCTCGAGGACGGCACTCCCGTGCTCGTTGACGGCGACACCGGCCAGGTGCACGTCGACCCCACGGGCGAGCAGGTGGAGCGATTGCGCAAGCGCGCTGAGCGGCGCACGGCAGCGCTCGCAGACAGTCACGGTCCTGGGTCGACGAAGGACGGCAAGGCCGTGGCGCTTCTGGCAAATATCGGGGGAGTGGAGGACGCGGTCGCCGCGGGACAGGAGGACCTCGAGGGGGTTGGCCTCTTCCGCACGGAGTTCGTGTTCCTCAACGCCTCCGAGGCTCCCACGGTGGCAGAACAAGCCGAGATCTACCGCCAGGTGTTCGAGCCGTTTGGGGGCCGACGCGTGGTGGTGCGCACCCTGGACGCGGGAGCTGACAAGCCGCTCGCCTTTGCCGACCTCGGTGCGGAGGAGAACCCTGCGCTTGGCCGGCGTGGACTGCGCTTGTCAGCCGAACGCCCCGACTTGTTGGATGCGCAGCTGGAAGCGCTCGCGATCGCGGCCGCCGACACCGGCGCTGACGTGCGAGTGATGGCGCCGATGGTGGCGCTCACGGAAGAGGCGGCCTGGTTTGCGCGCCGAGTGCGTGAGAACGGCCTCAAGTCTGTGGGGGTGATGATCGAGGTGCCCGGTGCGGCGTTGCGCGCACGGCATGTGCTCGAAGAGGTCGATTTCGGTTCGCTCGGCACCAACGATCTGGCTCAGTACACGATGGCAGCGGACCGGATGCAGGGCGAGCTCGCCGACCTCCTGGACCCGTGGCAACCCGCGCTGCTTGACGTGGTGGCGACCGCATGTGAGGGAGCGGCCGTCAACGGCAAGCCGATGGGGGTGTGCGGGGAGTCCGCAGGCGATCCCTTGCTCGCGCTCGTCTTGACGGGTTTGGGAGTGACAAGCCTGTCGATGGCGCCGTCAAAGGTGGCGATGGTCCGTTACGCGCTGTCTCAGCACACCTTTGCCCAATGCCAACGCCTCGCCTACGTCGCCCGTTCAGCTCGTACGGCGCAGGAAGCCCGCGAGGCAGTCCTCGCAGGAGCCGCATCCGCCGTGACCGTTCTGCTGTAGCGCAGGCGGCACCCCGTCCAGGTGCCCTGTGAAGGCGGTGCTCTAGCCTGGGGGCGTGGATGTTGAGGACTCGCGCACGCCGCTCACGGCGGAGCGCCTTGCGGCGCTTGTCGGCGGTCATGCGGCGCTCAATGCGCTGTCGGTGACGGGAACCACGTCCTCCACCAACTCGGAACTCCTCAAGGCGATTGATGTGAACCCGCATGCGTGGCCGCATCTGAGCGCCCTCGTCGCGGATCATCAGACCGCTGGGCGGGGCCGCGCCGGCCGGGATTGGTTCACGCCGCGAGGCGCCGCGCTCACCGTCAGTTATGTACTCCGGCCTGTGCTGCCGGGCGATCGCTGGGGACTCGTCCCGCTCGCCGTTGGGCTCGCAGCGGTGCGCACCTTGCGAGCCGAGCAGATCGACGCGTACCTCAAGTGGCCAAACGACGTGGTGGTCCAGGCGGAGGACGACGCCGTGCCTGGCTGGGGATCGATGCGCAAGGTCGCGGGCGTCCTGTGCGAGCGCAGGGGAGACGCCGTGGTGTCCGGCATCGGCGTCAATGTCTCTCAGAGCCCCGATGAACTGCCCGTGCCGCATGCCGCCTCCTTGGCAACTCTTGGGGCGCGGCGCCTTGACCGAGCGGTGCTGCTCGAGGCGCTGTCGGCGAACGTGGGCGAAACGATCAGCGAGCTCGAGGCGGATCCCGATGCCTTCGTTGAGGACGTGAGCGCCGTCATCGCCACTCTTGGCATGGAGGTGGTCGCGGAGCTGCCTGGCCGTCCGCCCGTCACGGGTGAGGCGACGGCGCTTGCGCCGGATGGTTCGCTGCTGATCCGCACGTCGAGCGGTGCCATTGAGTCAGTGTCCGCGGGGGACGTGCGCCTGCGCGCTCGACCTCAGTAGGCGCCGTAGCAAACCGCGCACGCCTCACTCGGCGGCAACCGGCTCCACAAGGCTCGGATCGTTGTTGCGAACGTTGCCCACCGCCTTGCCCACCTCGTGCCACTCAAGCTCGGGAGCGTCGGCCGCTGCGGCAGAAAAGAGATCGTCCGCGGATGACGCGGGGTCAAGCCACGTGCGCCAGGCGTCGTGCTGCATCATCACCGGTTGACGATCGTGGATGTCCGTCATGGGGCCGCGCGCTGCCGTCGTGACGATGGTTGTGGTGATGAGCCACGCGTCGTCCGGTGAGGGGCGCCACGCCTCAAGCAAGCCGGCGAAGGCAAGGGGGGAAGCGTCGGCCGTATGAATGAAGTACGGCGTCTTCACCCCGCCCTCTGTGTGCCACTCGTAGTAGCCGCTCGCGGGGACGATGCAGCGACGTTTGGAAAAAGCGGTGCGGAACGACGGCTTGGCGTCGATGGTCTCGAGCCGGGCGTTGATCATCCGCGAACCGATCGTCGGATCCTTTGCCCATGAGGGGACAAGTCCCCACTTCGCGTGGTCGATGACGTACTCATCGCCGTGGGCACGGATGACGCGCACCGTCTGCATCGGCGCCACGTTGTACGAGTGGGGAATCAGGCGATCATCGCCTGCGGTGGAAGCGATTGCAAAGGCATCCACGAGCTGTTGATGGTCCAAGAAATCCGCATAGCGTCCGCACATGCCTCCATTGTGCTCTCGTGTGACAAACACCACCGGGGCAATGCAATGAGGCGAACGTCACGGACCGAGGGTCGAATCGTGTGAAGGCCGTCACCGTGAGAGCCCAGGTTGGCAGGCGATATGTGCTGGTTTGTCATCTTTTGCGGACGTGATAATCGCCCAAAACGGACACCCTGTGAGAGTCCTCACACGAGGCCTGCAGAGCGCTCTCACGGGCGTGCATGTGTTGCGGGAGCGCGCGAGCATTGGCATCGTTGAGGCATCGGGCAGCAGGGAACGCAGTACCCCATGGAAGGGAACCACACTCATGTCTGCCGGTACCGCAACGGTCGCAAGGCCTATCGCGAGAGCACCTCAGCCGCTCGCTCGCCGAGCCTGGGCAACCGCCATCAGTTACATCGTCATTTACGGCGTCACGTTCGCGTTTTTTGCCCCTCCGGCCACCTCGCTGGCCATGTCCGAACAGTCTGGCTACACCACCGCAACGGCGTCGTTCGCCCTGCTTCTCCTTGCTGCCCTCACGGTGACGTTTGGCGCAACGGTCTTCGGTTTCGCGGTGGGATGGCGAGTTGAGAAGGACCTGCGCAGCAAGCGCACCAGCCCGCGTCGCGCGGCGGTCGAGTTCGCGTTGCTCGGCACCTTGCTGTCGCTTGCGACGGCCGCGATCTTCCTCACGTTCATGGCGAATGACACCCCCATCACGCCCTCACTCTTGGGCGCGGCTGGCCTGGCCCTGGTGGTTCCCGGCCTGGCCGCCGCGCTCTTCACTCTTCCGGTGGTCGATCACGTTGCGGCCAACAACCGGGAGCTCATCACCACGTCGCTTGGAGCGCTTGTGGTGATTGGTCTCACCAACTATTTGATCGTCGGCGCTCTCCCTTCGTTTGCCGACCTACCGCAGCTCTTCGGACTGTAGGTAGTCCCAAAACCCCGTCGGGCCTCCCGCCCGAAAGCCCGACGGGCTCCTCCTCCAGCGGCGGCCACTTTGCCCGAAGTGGCCGTCGCTGGCATTTCTCGGCCTTTTTGGTGAGGGCGCGTGCCACACTCAATCCATCGTCTTGGGGTTCCCTTCCCGACGCTCACGGACTGAGGGCATTGTGGTGAAGAACGTCGCCGTCGCCGCATTGGCGGGTGTGCTGCTCACTGCCTGTTTGGCACCCGCGGCGTTGACGGAGACGGAGACAACTCCGCCCGTCGAACAGGTGGTCGAGGACCTTCTCGCCGCGGCTTCGAGACCGCCGTCACCGAGTCCGACGCTGGAGGAGCGCGAGGAGCCCGAGGCTGGCACTGCGCTTGCGGCGCTCGACACCCTCGATATCAAGGGACGCGCACCCAAGACCGGTTACGACCGCGATGAGTTTGGCGCAGGGTGGGTGGACGTTGACCGCAACGGCTGCGACACCCGCAACGACTTGCTCCAGCTGCGCCTGGTCAACATTGAGATGTCCGGCACCTGCAAAGTGATGGCCGGTGACTTGCTCGATCCGTTCACCGGCACATGGGTGCATTTTGAGCGCGGTGGCGCCTCCGAGGTGGACATCGACCACCTGGTGGCACTGTCCGATGCATGGCAGAAGGGTGCCCAGCAGTGGGAGTTCGCGCAGCGCGTTGCCTTCGCGAACGACCCCCTCAACCTTGAGCCGGTGGACGCGGGGGAGAACCGCGCCAAAGGTGACGCGGACGCGGCGACGTGGCTCCCGCCGGACACGTCCTACCGCTGTGAGTATGTGGCGCGCCAGATCGCGGTGAAGGCCAAGTACGGGGTGTGGGTGACGCAGGCAGAGCACGACGCGATGGCGAAGGTGCTCGGCACCTGCCCGGATGAGCCGCTGCCGGACTTTGGCACTCAGCCGATCATTGCGGACAACACGGGCGGCGCGCCGAAAGCCGAATAGGCATCGGCGGCCGGACTTGGCCCCTACGTCAAGGGCGTTGACCGGGAGTACGCGTGGTATCGCGACGGCGACAAAGACGGGATTGTGTGCAAGTGACGAGCACACGGTTGCTCGCGCCTATCGCCCGTTTTCCACACCTCCCCGTGCGAGATTGACTGTTCTCCCCTAACCTCCTGGGCATGGGGGAACGGGCTGCGCTAGCCATTGAGACGCGCGTGCG
>ENA-UOVV01001170-UOVV01001170.1-compost-metagenome-genome-assembly--contig:-NODE-1170-length-21781-cov-8.327304_pt1 | contig 21781 bp, 19 predicted proteins | sample MGYA00238155_ERZ761577 | MGnify/ENA primary metagenome ERZ761577 (study PRJEB28898, sample SAMN06268775) | compost metagenome | isolation source: Emeryville, CA | place: USA:Emeryville, CA | collected...
CACCTTTGTTTCGTACTTGGCGTCAGGGGAAAGCCCCGATGCGAGGCGGAACTGCCAGACGGTGCGGGTACCTGGGCTTGTAGCGCCCTGCCATACCCAGCCGATCGCCAGGAACCGTCCATACACTTGCATATTGCAAGTAGTTGGCGTGACTGGAGGCCGGGATGGCTCGGACGTTGGATGCATCGAATGCGGAGCCGCTGCGTGATGTTCCGCACTATGAATCCGACGTCATCGCATCAGTCGTTCGCCTCGTCGCGATCTGTATGAATACGGACTTCCAGGGCGACATCCTTTCGGCCGAGACGGCAACGCTGCCCGCGATCGAGAACCGTGACGTGTCGCTGGTGTACGCGATCGCGACCAACCCGCCGCTGCGGCCGAGCGCGATCGCCGAAGCGCTCGCCACCTCGCCGTACACCGTCAGCCGGGGCCTCGCCCGCCTCGCCGCGCACGGCGTCATCGAGCGCCTGCCGGACCCAAGCGACGCCCGCGCCACCCTCGTGCAGCTCACCGAGGCTGGCCGCGCCGCTGCCGAACACCTCATCCACGCTAGCGACCGCTTGGTCGCTTCCGTCATGCGCGACTGGAATGAGCCGGACCAGGCCCGCTTCGAACAGCTGCTGCACCGATTCGTCGACGCGCTCGCAGAACGCGCCACCACCCCCGCCTCGCCGCGAGGCTAACGAAAGGAACACCATGGGCGTCTACGCCATCACCGGCTCTGCCTCTGGCATGGGCAAGGCCACCGCAGAAGTCCTGCGCGAGGCTGGCCACACCGTCATCGGCGTCGACCTGCGCGACGCGGACGTGATCGCCGACCTGTCCACCCCGGCCGGCCGCACCAGCGCCATCGAGGGCATCCTCAAGCAGTCCGCCGGCAAGCTCACCGGCCTGGTGCTGGCCGCGGGCCTCGGCCCGATCGCTGGCCGCGAGCGCCTCATCGCCGAGGTCAACTTCAACGGCGCCGTCGACCTGCTGGAGGGTCTGCGCCCGGCACTGGCCGAGACCGGCAACGCCAAGGTGGTCGTCTTCTCCTCGAACTCCACCACCACCGTGCCGGCCGTGCCGAAGGGCGCCATCAAGGCGTTCCTCGCCCGCGACGTCGACAAGGCCATCAAGGCCACCCGCATCTTCAAGGACAACGCGGCCGCCATGGTGTACGCATCCAGCAAGATCGCGCTGAGCATCTGGTTGCGTCGCGCCGCCGTCACCCCGGAGTGGGCCGGCAAGGGCATCCGCCTGAACGCCATCGCCCCGGGCGCCATCTACACCCCGCTGATTCAGGCCCAGTTGGACGACCCCAAGACCGCTGGCGCGATCGAGGACTTCCCGGTGCCGATCGGCGGCTTCGGTGACGCTCGCAAGATCGGTGAGACGGTGGCCTTCATGCTCTCCGACTCAGCCGACTTCATGACCGGCTCGATCCTGTTCATGGACGGCGGCACCGACGCCTGGTTCCGCGCGGACGACTGGCCGAAGCCGCTCGGCCTCACCAAGGTCGGCGCCTACATGAAGCGCCAGAAGGAATTCACCGCATTCAAGGCAGCCGTCGGCCGCTAGTCGCGCGCTGCAGGAAGGGCCGTCCCGGATCGGGGCGGCCCTTTCGCTGTGCCGGGAGTGTGCGGCTGCCTCCGACCGGCGGGGTCACTGCGTTGCTGCGGCTTCGCGCGCGGCCGCAGCACGCTCCTCGACCAGCAGGGCTCGGAAGTGTTCCAAGCCGACGCCGGTGGTCGCCAGTCCGTAGCGCAGCGTTGCGTGTTGGTAGTGCAGCACGCCGGCGTACTCCGGCGGGATGGTGTCGGCTAGCCCGGTGAGCATGCCGTCGGTCTCTTGCAACTGAGCGAGGTCCGCCTCGCCGCGCGCCACGACTTCGGCGAGGATCGCGGCGCGTTCGGCCGCGGTCGGAATCAGGGCCAGGAAGAACAGCCGGGAGAGCGCCGCGGTTTCGAGGTCCGACTCGGTGATGGGCGGTCGCATCCAAGCGTGGAACGCGGCGAGGCCCGCCTCGGTCGGACTATAGAGCTTCTTCGTCCGGCCGCCGTCGGTGACCGTCTCAACGGTGACGTGGCCCTTGGCCAGCAACGCCTGGAGCGAGGTGCGCAGCGCGCCGAGGCTGGCCCGGTAGAACAGGCCGACGCCTGCGTCGAAGGCCTTATTCAGCAGATAGATCGTCTGCGCGCCGCCGAGCTGGAGCAGACCCAAGATGACGTACTGCATCGTGCTCCTTTCCTCGCGGCGGTCCAGCGGCCGCATCGGATCCAGCCTGCCAGAACCGCCTCTTGCGTGCCTGCCAGACCGCCCGTATATTACTCATAGTAATATCAATTCGGAGGCACGAGCAATGACGATCACCACCACCGCCCTGGCACTGCCCGAGCGCCTGCAACGCTATCTCGACCGGCAGGTCGCCCGTCGCGCCCGCCGCGGACTGCCCGCCCCGCAGATCCAGGTGCGCCTCGGCGAGGAGGTATTCCGGCTGGGATCGGACCAACGCTTCCACGCCGCCTCGGTCGGCAAGCTCACCGTCACCGCAATGGCGCTGCAGGAGATCGCCGCCGGCCGCCTGGACTGGGACACCCGCGTCGCCGACGTGCTCGGCGGCGAGGCGATCGCAGGCATCTTCGCCTCTGATGCAGTGACGATCCGTCACCTACTCACGCACACCTCTGGCGCCGCCGACTTCTTCGAGGACAGGGCCACCGGCACCCTCCAGTTCCGACAGCTCCTGCTGGCCGAACCGCAGCGGGACTGGAGCGCCGACGATCTGCTCGCCTTCGCCCGCACCCACCAGCGCCCGCTCGCCCAGCCCGGTGAGCGCTACCGGTACTCGGACACCGGGTTCACCACGCTCGCCCTCTGCATCGAGGCGAGCGCCGGTCACGGGATCCCCGCGCTGCTGCAGGACCGCATCCTCACCCCCGCTGGCATGACCGACTCATCCCACTGGCAACCGAACGGGGCCAGCGCCAACATCCAGCCGATGCTGCTGGAGCGCACCGACCTAAGCGAGTCGAACACCCTGAGCTGCGCCAAGGCGGATGCTAGCCTGGTGACGACCACCGCGGACTTGGACCGGCTGCTACGGGCGCTGCAGGACGGCACCCTCGTGCCGAACCAGCTGTGGCAGCAGGCGCAGCAGTTCGAGCACCGCTTCCGCGCCGGCATCTGGCATGGCGCGGGCGTGCAGCAGTTGCGCTTCGGCGGCTTCTCCCCGTTCCTCGCGGGGCTGACCCGGCCGATCGGGCACCTCGGCGTGACCTCGGTGCACGCCTTCCACTATCCGGAACTCGACGCCAGCATCACCATGAATTTCCACGCCACCGGTGAGATGATGGCAAGCTTCCAGACCCACATCCGCCTGGCGGTCGAACTGCACCGGCTCGCGCGCGGCCGCGTTCGCTAGCCCCACTCTCGAGGCGCGCGGGCCCATATCGAGGCGGCGACGCTACCAGCCCAGCCGCGCCGCCACCGCATCCGCGGCGCGGCTCGGGAACTCGTCCCACCCGGGCTCGAGCTCCTGCCGCAGCAGCGTGAACAGGGCACGTCCCGCGTCCTCAAGAGGCCGGGCGAGCCCTGCCTCGATCTGCGCGGCGATCCCAGGGAAGTCACGCTCGAAGCGACGCTGCGGGTCGATCGCATCGCGCAACGTCCCGGACTGCTCCGCGCGTCGGCCACGGACGGCCCGGATCAGGTGCTGCACCGCCCAGGCCCGGACAAACATGCTCGCCGACACCGTCTCGCCGCGACGAGCCCGGCCGACACCGATCAGCAGTTTCACCAGCACCAGCCTCGCGTCGTTCACCGGATCGAAGGAGTCCGCCGCGGCGACCTTAGCCTGCCCGCGCGCCACCAGCGCTGCGAGGGTGCCGTCCGCATCGTCAACGCGAACCGTGGCGTCGCCGACCACTGCCTCGGCCAGTTCGGCCGCCTCGGCGAGCGCGAACTCCATCACATGCCCGTCTTCGTAGACGGCGACGAAGCCGATTTCCCCTTCACGGGCGGTGAGCACGATCCGCTCCTGCTCCGGCAGCCAGGACAGGTCCGGCCGGAAGGTCGGACCCTGCCCTGCGCGGATGATGGCGAAGAAGTCGTGATCTGACCAGTCATCTCGGCGAGGCGCCCCCGCGTCTGACGCCGACCCCAACAGCACCAGCCCGGTCAGGTCCGCGCGCGCGGACACCCCTGCGGCCAAGCCGTCACTCAGCGCAGCGAAGCGCTCCGGCAGCACCATGAGGCCCGCCCTAGCCCGCGACCGGCACTCGCACGCCGGGCAGCACCCAGGCCGCGAATGCGGGCCCGTCGCTGACCAATTGCGCGCCGTCGCTGGTGAGTCGCAGGTCCACCTCGCCGAAGCCCCGGCTAGCCGAATCCAGGCCTGCGACCGCGTCGGCCGAGAGGGTCACGGTGCTCGTGGCCGAGGCAGCGAAGACCAGCACCGCCTCGTCGGCGCTCTCGCGGACGAAGACGATCACTTCGTCATCGACGTGCAGCCAGCGGATCCCGCCGGTGCGCAGCACCGGGTGAGCGTGCCGCAGCGCGATCAGGTCGCGGTAGAGGGCGAGGCGCTGCGCGATGGCCGGGTCGGTCTCGCTGCCCCACGGGATCGGGGTTCGGCTCGCTTCGCCGTCCTCACCGACCGCGCCGAACTCGTCGCCGGCGAACAGCACCGGCACGCCCGGCATGGTCATGGTCAGACCCACCGCAACCGGGATTGTGCCGGGCTTCGCGTTGGTGGCGAAGCGACCGGTGTCGTGCGTGTCGAGCGCCTGCATGTTGCCCAGGCGGATACGCCACGGGAAGGTAGCGGTGTGCTTCCGGTTCGCCTCAGCAAAGTCGGCTGCCGTGTACTGCGGATAGCCGTTGATGGGGTGTCCGAAGAACCACGGGTGCGGATTCTTGGTCCCGTTGCCCTCGGTGAAGCCGGGAGCGTCTTGGCGCTGCAACCATCCCCAGAGCGGACGGGTGAAGGGCAGGTAGGTCATCGCGCCGTGCCAGGCGTCGCCGGTCAGGTCACCGCTGGCGTCATTGGTTATCTCACCGAGCAAGGCGGTGTCCGGATTGATCTCCCGCATCGTCTCGGCCAGCAATTGCCGTACCTCGGCATTCAGGTCAATGGCCCCGAGGCGACCGGTCATGTTCGCCACATCGATCCGCCAGCCATCCGCCTCATAGGGCGGCAGTAGCCACTTGGCCACCACGGAGTCTCGGCCCTGGATGAAGCGTTTGCGCAGGCCTTCGCTGGCCCAGTTGAACTTCGGCAGGGTGGGCGTGCCGAGCCAGCACTCATATTCGGTGTGCTCGTCATTGGTGAAGTAGTAGAAGTCCGATTCCGGCGCGTCCGGGTTCCCGTAGGCGGCCTGGAACCATTCGTGGCTCACGCCCGAGTGGTTTGTGGTCAGGTCACCCATCACCTTCATTCCACGGGCATGGGCTGCCTCAATGAGGCGCTGGTAGGCAGCGTCCCCGCCGAGCAGCGGGTCAACGTGCTGGAAGCTCGCCGCGTCGTAGCGGTGGTTGGACTGGCCCGGGAAGATCGGCGTGAGGTAGATCAGGGTGACCCCGAGCGATTCCAAGTGGTCGAGGTGCTCGATGATGCCGTCGAGGTCGCCGCCGTAGAACTGCTGCGAGCGCCCCGGCATCACCGGATCCACCGGGTCGTCCCACTTCGCAGGGATCGCCCACTCGGGCGTCGGGTGCTGGTCGGCTTGGGCCGAGCGCGCGAAGCGGTCCGGGAAGATCTGGTACATCACCGAGTTCGCCAGCCACTCCGGCGCCGGCGGCGTGGCCAGCAGCACGAAGTCGTCGCGGTCGGCGACCTCGATCTTGCTCAGGCCCGCCTGGTTCAGCCACAATGCCGGGCCCGAGGTGGGGCGGATCAGCCAGCGGTATCGGTTGTAGGGGTTGTGCACGCGAACGTCGGCCTGCCACCAGGTCCAGCCATCGACGGTGCCGAGCTGAACCGCCTCCGCCCAACCGGGTTCGTGGTCATGGTCGGTACGCACGAGAACGGCGTCGAGTTCGGGGTAGTCGGCCGGCACCCGCAGCCGCACCGATACGGTGTCGCCGAGAGATGGCGCAAGGTTCGACACGTAGAGGTCGGAGCCGTCGTGGTGGGGTTCGAGCGTAGGCATCATGTCGTGCCTCGTCCTTTCGGTCGGTGGCCCAGATGGGCGCAGGTGAGCGAAGTGTGACGTGGATGCACGACGGAACGTGACAGAGCCCTCAGATTGTTGTTCAGTTGTTCGTTGTGCACTGGTACCGCCGAGACCATGGCCTCAGTCCTGGTGTCGGGCCAGCAGGTGCGTGGCGGCCACTTGTCCCGGCCCAACCGGGATCACTGCGGTACCACCGCGCACTTCAATCGTACGGTCCGCAGGCGCACATCCGGACGCCGCGACTGCGCCGGTGCGCACGACGTCGCAGTACTGGCCATCCGGCAGCGTCGTCGGCACCTCGACCGTGGCATCGCCGAAGGACACGTTGACTGCGATCACCGCGCGGCCTTGTCGCTCGAAGCCGTAGGTCTTGGCTCCGAGGACACCCGCGAGGCGAGGTGCGCCATCCGACACCCGTCGCAGTTCGATCAGGCCCGCCAGGGACGGCAGCGCATAGAAGCAGGTCTGCTCGCCGGCCTTGAATGGTCCAAATGCACTTGCGGTCTTGGCGAGTGCGTGGTCGCAATCTTGCGGCACGACCCGACCGTCCTCCGCCACGAGCGGACCCATATCCCGATCCTCGAAGGCATACCCCGAGTAGACCACCGCGTCGCCGTAGTCGTCGGCGAGCATGAGGGCGTTGGCGATGAGGTAGCGCTCGGCGGAACGGTAGGTGAGTTTCGCCTCGCCGCGTTCGGTGTCGTGGTTATCGATGAAGACGACGGCGCGGTCCGCTGGCACGTGCGAGGGGCGCTTGTACGTCTCATCTGCGCGGTCCTTGCCGACGACGGTGAGCAGCGGATCCTGGAAGAAACCGGACTGCAACTGCGGGAACAGATCCCTGGCGTACTGAAACTCGAACACCCTACCGAGCTCCTCGTACTCGATGGGCTGTACCGGCTCCCGCGGGCTACGGATCACTTCGTGGATCACCTGCGTGCCCGTGGGTACGTTCGCGAGGATTGCCGTCAGGTCGCCGGCGGCGATGTGCTTTGCTGCGTCAATCCGGAACCCAGCCACACCAAGGTCGAGCAGGTCCTGCAGGAAAGCGGCGATCGTCTGCTGGACGTACGGCTGGCCAGTGTCCAGATCGGCGAGGTTCAACAGTTCGCAGTTCTGCACCTGTTCGCGCTGCCGGTAGTCGACGATCTCGTCCCCGTCAGTGAGTCCGCAGCGGTGGAAGTGGTCCGGCTCATAGATGCCCGGGTAGCGGTAGTGCTCATACCTCGAGCCAGCCCAGCCGATGCCCGGCTCCTCTTGTCCGGTCATGTGGTTGATCACCGCGTCCGCGATGATGTCCACGCCAGCCTCGGCGCAGCGCCGGGTCATCTCGGCAAACTCCGCGCGGGTGCCGAGGCGGGACTCGATCCGGTAACTCACCGGCTGATACGCCACCCACCACTCGTCCCCGACCAGGTGTTCCTGCGCTGGCGAGAGCAGCACGAAGTCGTACCCGGCGGGCCCGATGAGGCGCTCGCACTGCACTGCCACCGCGGTCCACGGCACCTGGAACATCTGGACGCCCACGCCGGAGGGGGGCAGGGTCTGCGGGTCGACGAGGTCCGGCCCCGTCGGTGCACAGGCGGTGAGCGCCAGTGCCGCCACGGCGAGGCCCGCCACCGCCGCTCGCCGCTGGAATCGCTGCCGCAGCCACATGGCTTACTTCACGCTGCCCGCAGTCAGGCCGCCGACGATGAAGCGTTGCAGGGCCAAGAACAGCGCCACCGGGATGATGGCGGCGATCACGGCGCCCGCGGCGAATACCGACCAGTTGCGCGAAGTCTCTTGCGAGATGAACTGGTACAGACCCACGGCGAGGGTCTGCTTCTCGGGATCGACCAGGATCACCGATGCCAGCACAAACTCGCTCATCGAGGCGATGAAGGACAGCAGCGCCACCACTGCGAGGATCGGGGCGACCAGCCGGAGGATGATGGTGAAGAAGATGCGGGCGTGACCGGCTCCATCGAGCTTGGCCGCCTCGTCGATGGAGGATGGCACCGTATTGAAGAAGCCGTACATCAGGTACGTGTTCACGCCCATGGCGCCGCCGAGGTACACCAGGATCAGCCCGAGCTGCGAGTTCAAGCCGATGGCCGGGAAGATGTCACCGATCGCGGACATCAGCAGGAAGATCGCCACCATCGCCAGCAACTGCGGGAACATCTGCACCAGCAGCAGCGTGATCAGGCCCACGCGGCGGCCCTTGAAGCGCATGCGCGAGAAGGCGTATGCCGACAGCGCCGCCAGCAGCACCGTGCCCGCAGACGAGGCGAGCCCGATCACCAGTGAGTTCGTCAACCATGCTGCATAGGGCTGTTGCGGTCGGTTGAACAGTTCCACGTAGGCACCGAGAGAGACCTGGCTGAACAGTTCATTCGCGGTCACCAAGGTGCCGCCCGGACGGAGTGACGCCGAGATGATGTACAGGATTGGGAAGCCCGCGAACACGAGCATGATCAGGCCGACGATGTGACGCCAACCGGTCTGACGGAACCACTTGCCAAAGGGGCGCCGCGGCTCGATGACCTTCTCTTCCTTCGGCTTCGTCAGCACGTCGGCCGCTGAGATTGGGGGCTGGATGACAGTCATTAGTGCAGCTCCTCCAGGGACTTGGTCTGGCGGAAGGCAATGATCGAAATGGTGCCAACCAGCACGAAGATCAGGATCGAGAAGGCGCTCGCCAAACCGTAATCAGCGGTCGACCCGACAAAGGCCACCTTGTAGACCATCGAGATCAGGATGTCGGTCGCGCCCACGTTCATACCGGCGGTGACGTCGCGTGGACCGCCTCGGGTGAGCATGTAAATCAGGTTGAAGTTGTTGAAGTTGAAGGCGAAGGACGAGATCAGCAGCGGCGCCACCGAGACCAGCAGCAGCGGGAACTTGATCATCCGGAAGGCCTGGAACGGCGTTGCCCCGTCCACCTGCGCGGCTTCGGTGAGTTCGGACGGGATCGACTGCAACGCACCGGTCGTGACCAGGAACATGTAGGGGAAGCCCAGCCACAGGTTGACCAAGATGACGCTGAACCGGGCGAGCCACTCGTCCGTGAGCCAGGGAATCTCGGCCCCACCAAAGAGCACGGTATTGATGAAACCGAACTCCTGGTTCATCATGCCACCCCACACCAGCGCGGACAGGAAGCCCGGGAAGGCGTACGGCAGGATCATCACGAGCCGGTAGTACTTCTTGGACTTCATCCGCGGGTCGTTGAACACGATTGCCAGGAACAGGCCCAGCACGAAACAGCCGACGACGGAGAGCAGGGCGAAGGTGAAGGTCCAGAGCGTGACCGAAATGAGCGGGTCCCGGATCGATTCCTCACCGAACGCTCGGGCGAAGTTGTCGAAGCCGACGAGCACCTGCCAACCCGGCAGCAGTTCGCGGCCGTCCGGGGCGGTGAAGGCACCAGTGCCGACATCGGCGTACCGCACACCGGTCGTCGTGTTGACCATCTCGTCGGTGTCGGCGTCATAGACGTAGAGCGCCTTGTACACGTAGGCGGTGACACCGTCCTGCGTGCGCAGCATCTGCCCGCTCTCGCTGGCATCCATCGGCACCGCCAGTTGCGAGATTTCGGACTGGCGTTGCAGTTGCTGACGCAATGTCAGCGTGGTGTAGCCCGGCACCTCGGTGGCGATCCCACCGTCAAAGGTGGCGTTGCCCACGATCTGCAACGGCTGATTCTCGCCACCGAGCAACGCCACGCCACCGGGACCGGTGGCCAGCAGGAACAGCTCGCCGTCTTTCTCGACGATGCTGATCGGATACGAGGCAGTGTCCGGCACGCGCTGCTGGTTCTGCAGCACCAGCGCGTGGATGGCGTCCTCCTTGGTGGAGTTGTGCCCGGTGCCGTAGTTCGTGAAGGCCACGAAGCCGGAATACAGCACCACGAAGATTTGGAAGATCAGCAGGAAAACCACACCGGGGGCCAGGTACTTGGCCGGCAGCCCGCCTCGGCGGAAGTAGATCCAGTTGATCGCGGCGGTCACCACGGCGATGATGCCGGCGACCACCCAGTTGTCGGCGCGAACGAGGACCAGGATCGAGTAGACCGCGAGCGCGTCAATGACCGCCAGCGAGGCGATCTTCACCAGGACTGCGACCCAGCCGCCGGAGGCCGCTTCCGCCATCCGCGCCGCGGTGCGGGAGCGCTTGGTAGTGCGGAGTTGTTCTGCGCCATCGGCGCGAGTCTCGCGCTGCTCGGGTGTGGACATCCTCGCTCGTTTCTGCCGGTGCCCGAACGGGGTTGCCCGCCCGGCGTCGTTGCTGGGGTGAGGCTGGGGCGGCACCGCGTCGATGCCGCCCCAGCCCGCGGGAAGGTCAGACTACTTGATCGCCTTGGCGATGTCGTCAGCCATCTTCTTCCACAGGTCAGCAGGGTTGCCCTTGCCGTTGATGATGGCCACCTCGGTGACACCCCAGAACTCCCACACCGCACCCATCTGCGGGATGTTCGGCATCGGCACCGCGTTGGCGCCGACCTCACCGAAACCGGCGACGATGTCGTTGCTGGCCACGGCCTTCTCGAAGGCGGCGGTCAGGGCCGGGGCGCGGCCACCGACGTTGAACAGGCCGGTCTGGACTTCTTCCGAACCGATGTAGCTGTTCAGGAAGCGAGTCGCAGCGACCGTGTTCTCACTCTTGGCCGAGAGGAAGAAGCCCTGCACACCCACGAACGGCTGTGCGGCCTTGCCGCCGGCCGACGGGATCGGGTCAACGGCGACCTTGATGCCCGCCTCGGTGGCTGCCGGAACGTTCCACGGACCGGTCAGGAAGAACGGCGACTTGCCTGCCACGAAGTTTTCGCGAGCGAGGTCACCCGAGATGTTCGTGTTCAGGATGCCGGCCTTGCCCTGCTCCGCGAGCCAGGCTGCGAAGGCCTCGCCGCCGGCGTTGCCGATCTGCAGGTCAGCCGGGTTGTACGAGCCGTCCGAGTTGGTGCCAAACACCGGGGCACCGAACGAGGTTTGGAACGGGTACAGGTGGTACGGGTCCGAGGCGTTCGGGTCGAGACCAACCAGGAACGGGTACTCCGCGCCCGAGGCCTTGCCCAGCTCGATCATTTCGTCAAAGTTGGCCGGAGCCTTGTCGACGAGGTCGGTATTGCGCAGCAGCGCGATGTTCTCGATCGAGTAGGGGACGCCGTAGAGCTTGCCGTCATAGGACCAAGCCTCCAGGGCCACCTTCTCGAACTCGTTCGCCTTGTCACCGAGCTCGATCGGGGCAACGACACCGTTGGTGACGAGCACGCCGAGCCAGTCGTGCGCGCCGACGGCGATGTCCGGACCCTCACCGGTCGGGACCTGCGCGACGAACTGGTCGCGGATCTCGCCGAAGTCCTTCTGGACGAGGTTGACCTTGATGTCGTACTTCTCTTCAAAGTCAGCAGCGGCGGTCTGCAGCACGCTGGCGCGGTCGGCATCGACCCACACCGTCAGCGTGCCCGTGCCGCCGAGATCTTCTGGTTCCGGTTCGCCTGCGCAGCCGGACAGCACCAATGCGCCCGTTGCAAGCAGGGCGCCGATGCGGAGCGTCTTGCTCTTCGTGATTTCCATTGCTGTGCCTTCCTGGTGGATCACAACGTGTCAAGAAGCCAAGGGGATTGCAGTGGACTACGTTGGCCTCTGGTCTTGCGTATGCAAGCGATTACAGTATGTGCAGCAATCTTGCAGAAATGCAACACCATTCCTCAGATCCGTCCAGCCGAGCAGCCCTCAATTTTGCGTGAAATTGGTGCTGTTTCCCCGAATTTTCAGGGATTTCCCGGCTTCCAGGAGGAATGAATGGATTCGTGCGTGACTCTGTAAGCGTTTGCAGTTACGCTGATGGAATGCAGTCGTCCAATGTAGCTACGTCCGCACGTCTCGCCCCGGCAAGCGCCGAATGGTGGCGTACTGCGGTGATTTATCAGGTCTATCCACGATCCTTCGCCGACGCGGATGGTGATGGCCTCGGGGACCTGCGCGGCATTACGTCCCGCCTTGACGCACTGGCCGACCTGGGGATCGATGCCATCTGGCTGAGCCCCTTCATGCGCTCGCCGCAAAAGGACGCCGGCTACGACGTCTCCGACTACTGCGACGTCGACCCGATCTTCGGCACCCTGGCGGACTACGACGAGCTCCTCGCGCAGGCCCACGCCCGCGGTATCCGAATCCTCGCCGACCTGGTGCCCAACCACTCCTCCGACCAGCACGAGTGGTTCCAAGCGGCCCTGCAGGCCGCCCCGGGCAGCCCGGAACGCGATCGCTACATGTTCCGCGACGGTCTTGGCGAGCACGGCGAACTGCCCCCGAACAACTGGCAATCCGTCTTCGGCGGTCCGGCATGGTCTCGCGTCATCGAGGCCGACGGTCAGCCTGGTCAGTGGTACCTGCACCTCTTCGACTCCAGCCAGCCGGACTTCAACTGGCATAACCGCGAGGTGCGCGAAGAGTTCCTGCGCATCCTGCGCTTCTGGCTCGACCGCGGCACGGACGGCTTCCGCGTTGACGTGGCGCACGGCCTGATCAAAGCCGAGGGCCTGCCGGACTTCACCCCCGCCGAGGATGCGGACTCGATGGGCGACAAGGACCAGGCGCCGTACTGGGGGCAGCCGGCGGTGCACGAGGTGTACCGGGAGTGGCGCGCGCTGCTGGAGTCCTATCCGGATGAGCGCGTGCTCGCCGCCGAGGCGTGGATGCCGACCGCGGCCGAAACCGCGCTCTGGGTCCGCTCCGACGAGATGCACCAAGCCTTCAACTTCCCCTACCTGATGAGCGAGTGGAACCCGGTCGAACTGCGCGAGGTGATTACCGAATCGCTGCGCGCCTTCGGCTCGGTTGGCGCCCCGGCCACCTGGGTGCTCTCCAACCACGACGTGGTCCGCCACGCCACCCGCCTCTCGCTCGGCATCGACAACCCGCAGGGCCACGGCATCGGACCGCGCTCGACCGGCATCCCCGAACGCCTGCCCGCGCTGCGCCGCGCCCATGCGGCCACGACGCTCATGCTGGCGCTGCCGGGTTCGGCCTACCTGTACCAGGGCGAAGAGCTCGGCCTGCCCGAAGTGATCGATATCCCGGACGAGGCGCGTCAAGACCCCACCTTCGCCCGCACCCTGGGCGAGCGCTACGGCCGTGACGGCTGCCGGGTGCCCATCCCCTGGGAAGCAGATGCCCCCGCATACGGCTTCAACAGCACGGGCGAGTCGTGGCTACCACAGCCGGCCGTGTTCGGTGAGTTGGCCCGCGACCGCCAGGTGAGCGATCCAGACTCGACCCTCTCGCTCTACCGACGCCTGCTGGCTGCCCGCCGCGAGTTGGGCCTCGGCGCTGGATCGCTGGAATGGGTTGAGGCTGGCGAGAACGTGCTGGCGTTCCGCAACGGCCGCATCGAGGTGCGGGCCAACTTCGGTTCGACACCGGTGGATCTTCCGGAAGGCGCTAGCGTAATCCTCAGCAGTGCCCCGCTGCAGGACACCCGACTCGGCCACGACACCACCGTGTGGTTGGAGCGGGCCGAGTGAGTTGAGGATGGAGCGCCCACCATGGTGAGCATCGGCGAGGTTGCGCAGCGCGCAGGCGTGTCGACGGCCACGGTGTCCCGGGCGCTCTCTGGCCGGGCCCACGTGTCCGAGGCCACCCGCCAGCGCGTGGTGCAGGCCGCCAAGGAACTCGGCTACACCGCCTCGGCGGCGGCGTCCAGTCTGGCCTCAGGCCGCACGAAGAACGTCGGCATCGTGGTGCCGTTCCTGGATCGCTGGTACTTCAGCACGGTGCTCACGGGCATCTCAGAATCGCTGGTGCGAGCCGGCTACGACGTCACCCTCTACAACGTCACCGACGACCAGCAGATTCGCAAGCGCATCTTCCTCTCGTTCGTGCAGCGTCGCCGCGTCGACGGCATGATCGTGGTCGCGATGGAACTGGACGAGCGTGAATCTGCGCAGCTGCGCCAGCTCAACATTCCGGTCATTGCCACCGGCGGCCCCAGCCCGAACTTCAACGCCTTCGCCATCGATGACGAGGCGGTGGCCCGGCTCGCCGTCGACCACCTGATCCGGCTCGGTCACCGCGCCATCGGTCACATCGGCGGCAACCCGGACTTCGACCTGGACTTCCATGTCCCCACTCGGCGCCGGCAGGGCTTCGAGCAGGCACTGCTCCATGCCGGGGTGCAGCCGAACCCGGCGCTCTACGAGATGGCGGACTTCACTATCGAGGGTGGCTACCGGGCGGCGAAGCAATTGCTCGGCCGCCCGGGCACCGGCATGACCGCGATCTTTGCCGCCTCGGACGAGATGGCGATCGGTGCGATCCTGGCCGCCCGCGATCTCGGCCTGCAAGTTCCGCGCGACCTATCCCTGATCGGCATTGACGGCCACTCGCTCGGCCACACCCTGCAACTGACCACGGTGGACCAGTTCCCGCAGCGGCAGGGCCAGATCGCGGCCGAGTCGATGGTGGCCCTGCTCGAGGGCAAGGCCGACCCGCACAGCGAGCAAGCGCACGACCTGCCCTACGAGCTGGTGGTGCGTGGCACCACGGCCGCGCCTCCCGCAGACTAGAAGGACCGCATCCCGCGCGCCCACGGCGCGCCCGTCCCCACGGAGGCAGCATGTCGTTCCAGCCCGAGATCCACATCACCGGCGATGCCCAGGCGGATGCGCTGCTGTCGAGCGACCCCTTTGCCCTGCTCGTCGGCATGCTGCTGGACCAGCAGGTCACGATGGAGACGGCCTTTGCCGGGCCGCTGAAGCTGCGGAACCGCATCGGGCGATTCGATGTCGCGACGATCGCCGGGATGCCAGCGGATGACCTGCTCGCCGTGTTCAAGATCTCGCCGGCGGTGCATCGCTTCCCCGGCTCGATGGCCGAACGGGTGCAGACCCTGGCCCGGGCGATCCTGACCGACTACGACGGCGAGGCTGCCGCGATCTGGACCGCGGGCGAGCCGGACGGCGCCGAGGTGCTGCGTCGGCTGAAGGCACTGCCCGGCTTCGGCGAGCAGAAGGCCAAGATCTTCCTCGCCCTGCTCGGGAAGCAATACGGCCTGACGGCGACCGGCTGGCGCGAGGCGGCTGGCGAGTACGGCGTCGAGGGCAGTCGCCGCTCGGTGGCAGACATCACCAGCCCCGAAACCCTCGCCGAGGTGCGCGCCCACAAGCAGGCGATGAAGGCGGCCGCGAAGGCGCGCTAGGCGGTGGTGCTGGGCAGCGGCCGCGGAATATGTGGGACGCCGGGTAAACCAGTGAACGGCGCCAGATCCAGCAGCCAGAGCGTACCGGCCAGGGCCACCCCAGCGGCGAGGGCGAGCAGCAGTAGCGCAACGATGAGTTCCATGCCGGAGGGCTGCAGGAACAGCATCATGATCGCGGCCAGTGCCAGCAGCGCGGCAAGGCCGAGTAGCAGCCTCGCCGCGGTGAGGCTGGCCTGCACGGCCGGGCTCGCATCCAGGCTGGAACCAAGCGGGGTGAACATCAGCCACCACTGCGGACCAAGCACCAGCGGCCCGGCGACCATCGCGGCAGCGGCCAGCAGAGCAGCGAACAGGCCGATCGCGCCGGGCAGGATCGTACCGAGGGCGATACCGAGCGTCGCGCCAACCACCGGCCCGAGCAAGGGCACGGGCGTGAGCACGACCGCGTCACGGAAGCCGTGTGGACCGCTGGCAGCGAGCATGCCGACGCCGACCGCCACGATCGCGGTGAGTAGCGCCCAGAACACAATCGCGGCCGCCTGAATCATGCGGATGCTGGCCAGCGAGCGCACTGCGGTTCTCTCGACGGCACCCACCCGAGCACGCCGGTGCCGCTGGGCCTCCCAGGCCCCGACCAGGAGCAGGATCGGCGAGGTGATGGTGGCGACCCGCTCCGCCTCGGCGGCGAGCATCAGCCACGTGTCCGGCTCGGTGGAGAAGTCGCGCCCATGCACCGCGGCGGCGACCGCAGCGCCAAGTAGTGGCGCCCAGCGCAACTTGGAGCGGCCGAGCTCCCAGCCGAAGCCGCTCATCGCTCCTCCCCCGGCCGTTGCTCGGCGGGAATGCTCTCGGGCAGGATCCGGCGGCGAATGCGGCCGAAGATTGGGATGGTAGCGTTCGGGTCGGTCTCGGGGTGTAGCGGCGCACCCTCAGCGACGCCGACATGTTCAGTCGCCGCCACCGGCTTCGGCGCAGGCTGCAGCATGCCCTCGTCATCGAGCACATACTCCACGTCGTCGACCACCACGGGTTCTGCTTCGGGTTCGGGCTCGACCTCCTCCAGGGCGATCAGGTGCGGGGCGAGCGCCTCGAAGTCAGCATCGTCGACGGCGCCGTAGAAGCGGCGGCGGCCTCGTTCCAGAATCAGCACCTGCCCGGGCAACACGTCCTGGACGCGCCGAGCGGTGAGCACGATGGTCCGCCCTTCGGCGAGGCGGGTCAACAGCGCGTGCAGCTGCTCGCGTCGCTCCGCGGGCAGCCCCTCGAAGGGCTCGTCCAGCAGCAGCACCGGCGGGCGGTGCACCAGCTGCTGTGCGATCGCGGTGCGGCGCTGCACCCACAGCGGCGCCCGCTCAAGCACGGCCGAGCGGTATCCGTCCAGTCCGGTGAGCGTGAGCACCTCGGCGACGGCTTCCTTCGCCGCGAGACGGGGCATGCGCTTGAGCCACGCGGCCCGCGCCACCGCCTCGCCGACCGTCACACCCGGCACCTCGCCGAGCGTCTTCGGGACGTAGCCAAGGACGGCCATCGCTTCGGGTCGGCGCACGCCGCGCGGTCGGACGCCGAGGATCGTGATCTTGCCGCGCCGGGGCCGACGCAGCCCCGCGATCAGGCGCAGGAGCGAGGACTTCCCGACCGCATCGCCGCCGAGGATCGTAGTGGCCCCGGGGCCGATCTCGATCGTGAAGCGTTCGAACAGCGGCTCGGGCAGCCCCCGGTAGCGCAGGGTCACCCCATCCAATGCGATCGCTGCGTCCATGGCAGCCAATCTAGCCAACCGACTTGGACCGACCTAGGGAACAAGCCGGGTTCACCACTACTCCGCAGGGCTGAGCTCGGCGAGGGCGGCGAGGACTTCGGCGCCGTAACGTTCCTGTTTGGCTTCGCCGATGCCGCTGATGCCAGCCAGGGCGGTCATGCTGCGCGGGTTGGCCTCGGCGAGCGCGCGCAGCGTGGCGTCGTGGAAAACGACATAGGCGGGGACGCCGGCCTCACGCGCAGTTTCGGCGCGCCAGGCGCGCAGGGCTTCAAAGCGTCGCAGCGCTTCGGGCGAGAGGTCAGCAGCTGCGGCCGACGACCCCTGCTTCTTGGGGCGCGCGGGGCGGTCGGCATCGACGCGCAGCAGCACTTGGCGTCCGCCACGCAACACGTCGGCGCTGGCCTCCGTGATGCCGAGGGTGCCGTAGCCATCGTCGTGCACGCGCAGCAGTCCGGTCGCGAGCAGTTGCCGCACTACCGCGCGCCACTGCACCTCGGACCGGTCTGCGCCGATGCCGAAGGTGCTGAGCTCATCGTGCCGATATTGCTGCACACGCTCGGTGCGCACCCCGCGCAGAATGTCGATCAGCGCACCCGCGCCGAAGCGCTGGTTGCGTTCGCGCTGCAGGCGCACCACGGTGGAGAGCAGCTGCTGGGCAGCCACCGTGCCGTCCCACACCTCGGGCGGTCGCAGGCAGTTGTCGCAGTTCCCGCAGGCCTCGGGGGCGTCCTGCCCGAAGTAGGCGAGCAACTGACGTCGACGGCAGGTTGCGGATTCGGTGAGGGCCAGCATGGCGTCCAGATGCGCGGACTGTGAGCGCCGATACACCTCGTCCGCGGGCGATTGTTCGATCAGGCGACGCTGCTGCACCACGTCCTGCAGGCCGTAGGCCATCCACGCGGTGGATGGCTGGCCATCGCGGCCGGCGCGGCCAGTTTCCTGGTAGTAGCCCTCGACCGATTTCGGCAGGTCAATGTGGGCCACGAAGCGCACGTCGGGCTTGTCGATGCCCATGCCGAATGCGATGGTGGCGACCATCACGATGCCGTCCTCACGCAGGAATCGGGCCTGCGCCTCGCGGCGAGCATCCGCATCCATGCCGGCGTGGTATGCGAGCGCCGGAATGCCCTGGGCCTGCAGGAACTCGGCGGTGGCGTCCACGCTGGCGCGGCTCAGCGCATAGACAATGCCGCATTCGGCGGCATGCTCGTCGCGGATGAATTGCAGCAACTGCTTCTTGGGTTCCGCCTTGGGCACGATCCGATAGGTGATGTTGGGGCGGTCGAAGCTCGAGACGAATTCGGCCGCACCGTCCAGTTCCAGCCGCTCGCGCATCTCGCGTCGGGTGGCGACGGTTGCGGTCGCGGTGAGCGCGATGCGCGGCACACCGGGCCAACGCCGACCCAGGCCACCGAGGCCGAGGTAGTCCGGCCGGAAATCGTGGCCCCACTGCGACACACAGTGCGCCTCATCGATCGCGAACAGTGCGATCTGTCCCCGGTCGAGCAGTTCCGCGGCCTGCGGCGTGCGCAGCCGCTCGGGCGCGATGTACAGCAGATCCAATTCCCCGGCGACGAAGGCGGATTCCACCTCGCGCTGCTGTTGCAGCGTCTGGCTGGAGTTCAGGAAGGCGGCCCGCACGCCCAGGGTGCGCAAGGCATCCACCTGATCCTGCATCAGCGCAATCAAGGGTGAGATCACGATGCCGGTGCCGGGGCGCAGCAGCGCGGGCAACTGGTAGCACAGCGACTTGCCGCCACCGGTGGGCATCAGCACGATTGCATCGCCGCCTGCGGCCACGTGCTGGATAATGTCGGCCTGTTGGCCGCGGAAATCAGCGTAGCCGTAGACCCGTTGCAGGGTTGCCCGTGCCTGGTCCAACACCGATCCCGCTACCGCCTCCGTCATGCCCACAGGCTACTGCCTAACTCCGACGCACACGCTTTGGGGCCCGGGCTGTGGACGAGGCGGGCGCCACCGGCTCGGGGAGGCGCCGTCGGCGTCTGCGGGGCGCGCCACGTCACCGGCGCGCCCCGCCGGCCTGGCTAGTTACTGCCGGGGAACGTTCCGTCCTCGACGTGCTGCTTGAAGTTGCGCAGACTCGTTCCAGCGAAGATGCTGTCGGCGGACACTGCCGCTCCGACGTTCTCGACGAAGCCTTCCGGCTCCCAATCGAACTCCACGTCGACCTTGGTCTGCTGCGCGTTCAGCGGAGTGAATCGGACCGAGCCCGCGTGGTGGAGCTCGCCGACGCTCGCCCAAGAGATGTGCGAGTTCGGCACGTCTTCCGTGACGGCAGCCTCAAACTCTCGTTCCACACCCGCGGGGCTGACCACCCAGTGCAGGGTGCCATCCATGTTGCGGGTGACTTCCTTCACCCCGGCGAGGTAATGCGGGAAGTGCTCGAAGTGGGTCCACGCCTCGTAGGCGACCTCCACCGGGACATCCACCTCAACGCTCGCTGCTGCGGTAGCCATGGGTTTCTCCTTGCGATCGTGTTCCGCCGCGGCTGTTGCCACGACTCGTCCCGTAAGCCCAACATGTCAGCAGCCATCGCAGCGAGGTTCGCACCCGACGCCAAGGGGCCACCCAGGCGCAGTGCTGTGGTTGTCCAGGCCGCGTTCAGACAAGGCGAAACAGGGCTATTTTGCTTGCATGGGCGCATCCCAGACGCAAGCCCCTTGACCTGCCAGGAATGCTGCAGCCGCTGAGCGATACCATTGGGGAATGCCCGATGCCGCTGAGCTTGCCCGGATCGAATCTCTGATCGCCGTCGTCCCCGACTTCCCGGAACCCGGCATCATCTTCCGCGACCTGACGCCGCTGTTCGCCGACCCGGTCGGCTTCCGTGGTCTGGTTGAGGCGATCACCGCCCCCTTCGTCGGTGCATATGACCTGGTGGCTGGCGTTGAAGCGCGTGGCTTCCTGCTGGCCGGTGCGGCCGCCCCGGTGACCGGCGCCGGCGTGCTCACGGTCCGCAAGAAGGGCAAGCTGCCGCGTGAGGTCATCTCGGAGTCCTACGGACTCGAGTACGGCCAAGCCACGCTGGAAGTCCACGTCGACGACATCCCGGACGGCGCACGCGTGCTCATCCTCGACGACGTGCTCGCCACCGGCGGCACGCTGCGCGCAGTCTGCAATCTGATTGAGCGCGCTGGCGGTGTGGTCGCCGGTATCGGCGTGGCGATGGAACTGCCCGCACTCAACGGCCGCCAGAACCTGGCTGGCTACACGGTGCATAGCGTCTTCACCGTCTAATTCGACACGCGCCAGCCGCACACAGTCCGCGGTTAGGCTCGATGCATGGCCCCTGCACAGGAACTGCACGACGCTCTGCCCGCAATCGCTCCGGCCGCCGCGGAACTTTCGGCCGCACTCGCTGACCTGCTCGGTGCCGCCGAGGCGGTGCCCGGCTTCGGCGCCGAAGGCCTGCGCCGTGTCGCAGGCGGGCACGTCCTCGTCATCGGTGATGACCACCTCGCCGCCGCGATCGCCCAGGCACTGACCGAGACCGGTGTCGCCGAGGTCACCAGCGTTGCCGAACTCAGCCCGGTGAATGCCATTCACCACCTGATGGGGCACCACGTTGCCGTCGCGGCGACCCGCAGCCGCGAGACGCGGAGCCTGGCCGCTGCGGCAGGATCGCATACGGACACGCCGGTCGTGGTGGCCGCCTCGGGCGGTCTGGCCGGAGTGGTCTCGGTGTGCTGGCCGGATGCGCCGGGCGGTGGATTCCGTCTCGATGACATCGAGCCGATCGTGCCGGCGTTGCCCAAGGCCCCGGCCTTGCCGCTGACGGACCGTGCGATCGCTGCCGCCGCCGCCCTCGAGACGGTGAAGTTGCTCGCCGGCTTTGGCGAGGTGCTGCTTGGCCGCGTCGCCGTGTTTGACGGTGCAGATGGGTCCTGGCGCGAGGTGCGACCGGCCGGGCAGGTCCGGCAACGTGCCCGAGCCAGCTGGCACTCGGTAACCGCCCCAGAGGCCACGACTTCGCAGGCTGCGGCGCCGACCCAACCGGGTCGTCCCCGCCCGGCCGAATCAATGCTCGCGGGGCTGCGGGAACTCACCCCGCAGGAGTTGGCCGAGGCGCTGGCCAGTGACACCCCGCCGCAGGTGATTGATCTGCGCGAGCGCGATGAGTACCGGCCGGTGCAGCTCGATGAGGCGATCTGGCTTCCGATGAGTGAGCTCCTATCGCCGGGCGGCATGGACGCACTCCCGGCCGAAGGCCCGCTCGTCTTCCTGTGCGCGCATGGGGTGCGCTCGCTCCAGGTTGCGGGCATGGTGAGCCAGTCCGGTCGCGATGCAGCATCCTTGGCCGGCGGTGCCGAGGCCTGGGGCTACTGGGCGGGCTGACGCTCCTCGCCCGTCCTGCGCTGACGCTTTATGGCAGAACCTGTCAAATACCCAGGAAGTACCCAGAGAACCCGTAGTTTCCTCATCCGGTCCTTGCAGGTGAATACATTTACGAGCAGACTGAGAGAAGTCACCCGCCCGCAGTCGCCGCTTCTTTTCTCCGAGGCGCTGCGGCCAACCCGAACGGGCGGGCGACTTCCTGACAACGGCGCGGGTCGGTAGCGCTGTGGCGTGCCGACCCGCCCCGTGTCGGGATTGAGGACCGCTCGCGCTCGGGAATCCGCTCACCGTTCCCCGCAATCCCCGCGGTACGATGAATCCA
>ENA-UOVV01001172-UOVV01001172.1-compost-metagenome-genome-assembly--contig:-NODE-1172-length-21743-cov-5.522409_pt1 | contig 21743 bp, 22 predicted proteins | sample MGYA00238155_ERZ761577 | MGnify/ENA primary metagenome ERZ761577 (study PRJEB28898, sample SAMN06268775) | compost metagenome | isolation source: Emeryville, CA | place: USA:Emeryville, CA | collected...
TGGCCTGCCAGCACTTTAGCCTCCGCATTCTTACCCTTTGTTGACACCAGGTCAAACCACAGCGAGATTTGACGCACAATTGTCAATGGCCGCGATTTTTGACCTCCGCCAGTATGCGGTCCAGCACCTGTTCAATCGTCATATCCGTGCTGTCGATCAGCAGGGCATCGGCGGCCGGTTTCAGGGGAGCCACGGCCCGTTGACTATCGCGAGCGTCTCTGGCTTCTATATCTCTGATCAGAGCCGCCATATCCACCGTTTCTCCTTTGGCCGTCAGCTGCAGATAGCGGCGTTTGGCTCTGGCCTCTGGGCTCGCAGTGAGAAAAATCTTTATCTGGGCATCGGGAAACACCACAGTTCCCATATCCCGCCCATCAGCCACCAGCCCCGGCTCCATGTTAAAAGCCCTTTGGCGATCCAGCAGCGCTTCGCGTACCCTGGGCAAGGCAGCTACCTGTGAAGCACCCATGCTCACAGCTTCAGCGCGAATTGCCTGGGTCACCTCACGGCCTGAAAGCCATATCTCCACCGATTGACTACCGGTATCAAAACGCACATCCAGTTGACGGGCGCACTCAGCCAGAGCCGCCTCATCGTCCAGTGCCACCCCCTGGTTCATTGCTGCCAATGCCACCAGGCGATAAAGAGCACCGCTGTCCAGCAGGTGGTAGCCCAACTGGCGGGCTACCAGAAAACTGAGAGTACCCTTACCAGCGCCACTAGGACCGTCGATAGTTATTACACAAGGAGAAGTCATAAACGTCCCGAATCTTTAATAGCCAAGGCTTGCGACAATCGCGCGGCAGGCAGCGGCGGGATCGGCGGCGCCAGTAATTGGCCGGCCGATAACCAGATAACTACTGCCGGCGGCTATGGCAGCGGCAGGTGTCAAAGTGCGACGCTGATCATCCGCAGGGCTGTCCGACAGGCGAATACCGGGAGTTACCAAGCAAAACTCCTGCCCAAATTCACGGCGAAGATCGCTGGCCTCTCTCGCTGAGCAGACAATACCATCCAAACCACAGTCCCGGGTCAACCGGGCCAGGCCCAGCACCTGCTCCTCCAGACCGCGGCTGACACCAGTTGCCCGCAAATCCTCGGGGGCCATGCTGGTCAGCACAGTGACAGCAATTAGCAGGGGTTTTCTGTCCTGATGGGCATCTATGGCTTCCCGCGCAGCCAGCAGCATGCGCTCGCCACCGGAGGCGTGAACATTGACCATCCAGACACCCAGTCGCGCAGCAGCAGTGACTGCCTTGGCGGTGGTATTGGGGATATCGTGAAATTTGAGATCCAGAAAGATATCGAAGCCCAGACCCATCAGCTCTTCCACAATAGCGGGGCCGCAGCTGGTGAAGAGTTCCTTGCCAACCTTGAGTCTGCAGAGGGAGGGAGAGAGTTGTCTGACCAGGCGGCGACAATCGTCCGCGTTATCATAATCCAAGGCCACCAGAATGGGCGACACCGGCGAAGTCATCATGTGCGGTCCTCAAAACAAAAAAAGCCCGGGCATAGCCCGGGCCGTCATTAAAGCAAACTTCGAGTTGTTGCGCAGCCACTTAACTTCAGGTATCCGCCAAAAACCCGAAGTGCTCAACTGCTAGATGCGAATCTTGTCGCGGTTGGCCGCCAGCGTAGCCTCACCAATCCCCTTAACCTCGGTCAATTGATCGACAGAGACAAAGGGACCATTGGCTTCCCGCCAGGCGATGATGGCTTCCGCCTTCTTGAGGCCAACACCTTTCAGACGGGCCAGGGTTTGCGCATCAGCGGTATTGATATTGATGGCTTCCTGAACCTCGGCTTGAACCTGTTGACTGGCCTTGGAAGTTTCGGCAGCGGCGAAGGGAGCAGCGACAAGAGCAAATACAGCAGCAACAACAAAAGAGAGAAGAGTCTTCATGGTAAAGTTCCTTTTTTTGAAGTCTATTGGAGATTGACATCCGCAACATCCATCGTTGCGTAATGCCAAGACTAGTCAAACCCTCCCTGGTTGACCAGTCGGCAATTTCTGAATTTTTTGTAGGATATTTCTTACAACCTAAAGGCGACTAATGCGGTTATAGCCGTCCAGCGCGGCGATCCGATAAGCCTCTGCCATGGTCGGGTAGTTGAAAGTGGTGCTGAGGAAATAGCGAATCGTATTGCCACCATTTTTTTGATTCATGATGGCCTGTCCAATGTGCACAATTTCAGCCGCCTCGGCGCCAAAACAGTGGACACCGAGAATCTCCAGCGTGTCCACATGGAACAGCAGTTTCAACATGCCCACATCTTCACCACTGATCTGACCGCGGGCAGTATTTTTAAAAAGCGCGCGCCCTACTTCGTAGGGAACTTTGGCAGCAGTCAGCTCAGTTTCGGTTTTTCCAACAGAACTGATTTCCGGCAGGGTATAAATACCCGTTGGCACATCATCAATGGGATAGTGTTCAGTACCCAGCAGGCTGGCCAGCGCCGCCCTGCCCTGACCAAAAGAAGCGCTGGCAAGACTGGGCCAACCGATGACATCACCAACCGCATAAATATTATCCGCGGCGGTGCGATAATCACTGTCAACCTTGAGATTGCCGCGATGATCTGCCTCCAGCCCCACAGCGGCGAGATTCAAGGTATCAGTATTCCCCGTGCGACCGTTACACCAGAGAATGGCATCCGCCTTGAGACGCTTGCCGGATTTCAAATAGAGAGTGACATTGTGATCCTGCGGCTTGATGGCCTCATATTCCTCGCTATGACGCACAGTAACGCCGTTGTCGCGCAGGTGATAGCTGAGCGCATCAGAAATTTCGTCATCAAGGAAAGAAAGCAATCTGTCGCGGTTGTTGATCAGATCCACGCGCACACCCAGTCCGGAAAAGATGGATGCGTACTCACAACCGATAACACCTGCACCGTAAATAATCAGATGTCGTGGTGTATGCTGCATGGACAGAATACTGTCGCTGTCATAGACCCGCGGATGGGAAAAGTCCACATCCGCCGGCTGATAAGGGCGCGAACCCGTAGCAATGACAATATGTTCGGCAGTGATGGTTTCCCTTGATCCCTCGAGCAAATCGACACTCACTGTGTGTCGATCAATAAAAGATGCCAGACCTCTGTGCAGATTGACGCGATTGCGCACCAAAAAGCTGGTGTGCAGCTCAATTTGCTTGGGAATAACCTGATTGGCAGATTCCAGAACTCGCGGAAAGGTCAGACGCCGACTGTCTCCTATTTCGCGAAACAGGTTGCTGGATTTAAACCGCAGAATTTGCTTGACCACATGTCGCAGGGATTTAGAGGGGATTGTGCCCATATGGGTGCAACTTCCACCAACCAGAGGGCGATTTTCCACAACACCTACCCGCTTGCCCGCCTTGGCAGCGGCTATGGCCGCACTTTCACCCGCTGGACCAGAACCTATCACCAAGATGTCGTAACTATGATCTGCCGATATTTTTGCCTTTTTAGCCATAGATCGCACTCTAGTGATTATTACTGTCTTTGCCGCTAGTCACTTCATAGGCCAGGTGACTGGCCGCTTCGGCTTTGGCCTGCTGTTTTGTCTCGCACTTGGACTCATCACCGCCACAAATATCACAGACATAATCTTTTTCACCCAGGGCAGCGCCTACTCCACCGCATGAACCTGTAATAGGCTTACGACCGAAAATTACGCCTATCGCCATACCCGCGACAACCAGCAACATAACAACCAGCGCTACCAAAAACATAGCCATGATAAATCTCCGCACTCATTTATAGGGTTCAAAGGCAGAGGAATAAGCATCCACAAAACCTTCATCCGACTTGATAATCAAATAAGCCGCCAAGTGTTCCCTTTCAGCAATTCGCATCCCCTCCTCTGGCCCCAAAACATTAATGGTCGTCGCCCAGGCATCAGCTTCCGCTGCTGTCGATGCAAGCACAGTTACTGAAACAAGGCGATGATCAATCGGGTAACCCGTGGCAGGATTCAATGTGTGAGAAAAACGTTTTCCATCCTGCTCAAAATAGTTGCGATAATCTCCTGATGTAGCCATGGCCATATTGGTGAGTTCTATTGCCTTGCGCACAGAGCCCCGCAATGCTTCTGGCTGCTCTATGGCAATTCGCCATGGTGTCCCTCGCGGACTCACTCCGTGAAGACGCAACTCACCACCTATCTCAACCATCAGATTTTCAAAACCACGTTCCCTGAGATAATCGGTGACCACATCAACCCCAAAACCCTTTGCGATTGCAGAAAGGTCTATCCAGATATCCCGCTCCTTGCGCAACTGATGACCAGTGATTTCAAAAAACTGGTACCCAACTCGCGTCCGCAGTTGATCAATCTCTTCCTGCGATGGTGCCCCGTCCCTTTTCTCCGGGCCAAATCCCCAAAGTGTTACCAATGGGCCAACTGTCACATCAAATGCACCATCAGATTTGCGACTGATCTCCTGGGCGAGCACCAATACCTGACGCAAAGGCTCGGATATATACAACCACTCGTCCACGGGTGCAGCATTCAGCTGCATCAACTCCGAATCCGGAATGTAAGTGGACATCTGTTGATTGATCAGCTTGAGTTGTTCATCTACATCATTCTGCAGTTGAATCACATCAATAAGCGGGCGTTTTTCGGGCTCCACGACCAAAGTGATGTGATATGTGGTGCCCATGGTCTTACCTGCCAGCTGAATTGCTTCAAGTGATTCTTGTGGCTCTGGTGAACATCCAAAAAGCAGGAATCCAAAAAACAAAAACGAGGTCAGCAAAGCTGACCTCGTTTTGCGGGGTGAAATAAACAGAGTTTTCAATACTGTCTTAACCACCAAAATCATCCAGCAAAATATTTTCGTCTTCTACACCCAAGCTCTTGAGGAGCTTGATCACAGCGGCGTTCATCATTGGTGGGCCGCACATGTAGAATTCGCAGTCTTCCGGTGCCGGGTGATCTTTCAGGTAGTTTTCATACAGCACGTTGTGGATGAAACCTGTGAGACCAGTCCAGTTGTCTTCCGGTTGCGGATCAGACAGAGCCACGTACCACTTGAAGTTCTCGTTCTCTTCCTGCAGTTGGTCATACTCTTCTTTGTAGAACAACTCACGCAGTGAGCGTGCACCGTACCAGAAGGTCATCTTGCGCTTGGTCTTGAGACGACGCAGCTGATCGAAGATGTGTGAACGCATCGGCGCCATACCGGCACCACCGCCGATGAAGACCATCTCAGCGTCAGTGTCCTTGGCAAAGAACTCACCAAACGGACCGTACACCTTGATCTTGTCGCCCGGCTTCAGGCTGAACACGTAAGAAGACATGATGCCCGGAGGAACACCCTGAGACTTAGGCGGAGGTGTTGCGATACGGATATTAAACTTCACAATACCTTTTTCTTCCGGGTAGTTCGCCATGGAGTAAGCACGAATGACCGGCTCAGTGACCTTGGACTCCAGGTTAAAGAAGCCGAAGCGCTCCCAGTCACCACGGAATTGCGGCTCGATGTCGAAATCGGAATATTTAACATGGTGTGGCGGACATTCAAGCTGAACATAACCACCCGCACGGAAGTCAACATTTTCACCTTCCGGCAAGCGCAGGGTCAACTCTTTAATAAAGGTTGCCACATTGGGGTTGGACTCAACAGTACACTCCCATTGCTTAACACCGAACACTTCCTCAGGAACCTGGATCGACATGTTTTGCTTGACCGGAGTCTGGCAAGACAAACGCCAGCCTTCATGGGCTTCGCGCTTGGTAAAGTGGCTTTCCTCTGTCGGCAGCATGGAGCCACCGCCAGACTTAACAATGCACTTGCACTGTGCGCAGGTGCCACCGCCACCACAGGCTGACGGCAGGAACAGACCTGCACCGGACAGAGTCTGCAGTAGTTTTCCGCCCGCAGGCACAGTCAGAGTTTTTTCACCATTGATATCAATGTTGACATCGCCACTGCTGACCAACTTGGCGCGGGCGCTCAAGATCACCACTACCAGCAGGAGCACTATCAAGGTGAACATGACAACGCCAAGAAGAATTTCTATGTTCATGCTGTGTATTTCCTCGCTGATTAAAGGTCTATGCCGCCGAAAGACATAAAGCCCAGGGACATCAGACCTACAGTGATAAAGGTAATACCCAATCCGCGCAGGCCTTCAGGCACATCACTGTATTTCATTTTTTCGCGAATACCGGCCAGAGCAGTAATGGCCAACGCCCAACCGGCACCAGAACCAGCGCCATACACAACGCTCTCAGCAAAATTGTAATCGCGCTCCACCATAAACAGGGCACCACCCATGATGGCGCAGTTTACGGTAATCAACGGCAGAAACACGCCAAGTGCGTTGTACAGTGCGGGGACATACTTGTCCAACACCATCTCCATGATCTGCACCACAGCAGCAATAACACCGATGTAGGTAATCAGACCAAGGAAGCTCAGATCCACTCCGGGCAATCCAGCCCAACTCAGTGCACCGTCAGAAAGAATATAGGTGTACACGAGGTTGTTCAGGGGAACAGTCAACGTTTGTACAACGATAACTGCAATGCCCAAACCTATGGCGGCACTGATTTTTTTCGAGATGGCAATGAAGGTACACATACCCAGGAAAAACGCCAGGGCCATGTTCTCGATAAAAACAGCGCGAACAAACAGACCTAAATAGTATTCCACGATCACGCCTCCTGGAGCTTGGTGTTAGGAGCGATTTTGAATTCGCTGGTTTCTACTTGATCCTTCTTCCAGGAGCGCAGTGCCCAGATAAACAATCCGATAAGGAAGAACGCACTGGGAGGCAGCAGCAGCAAACCATTGGGTACATACCAGCCACCTTCAGTAACCACCGGAAAGATCTCAAAGCCCAGAAGTTTTCCTGAACCAAACAGCTCACGAACTATCGCGAGAGAAATCAACATGGTGCTGTATCCCAGACCATTACCAATACCATCAAGGAAGCTGGGGATTGGTGGGTTTTTCATCGCAAAAGCTTCAGCGCGCCCCATCACAATACAGTTGGTAATGATCAGACCAACAAACACCGACAACTGCTTGCTGATGTCATAGGCTACAGCTTTGAGAATCTGGTCAACCACGATCACCAGCGAGGCAATAATCACCATCTGCACAATGATACGAATGCTGTTGGGTGCATGATTACGCACCAGAGACACAAAGAAGTTTGAGAAAGCCGTTACAGTGGTCAGTGCGATACACATAACCAAAGTTACTTTCATACTGCTGGTAACAGCCAGCGCAGAACAAATACCCAAAATTTGCAGCGCAATAGGGTTGTTCTTGAATACGGGAGTAAATAACAGTTCTTTGGTTTTCATGACTTAGGCTTCTCCCTTCAACAGGTTATCGAGGAAAGGTTTGTAACCTTTCTCACCCAACCAGAAGTGCAACAGGTTATCAACGCCGCGACTGGTCAAGGTCGCGCCGGATAAACCATCAACCTGGTGCTTGGCATCCGGTGAAGAAGGATCCACGGCACCCTTGAGCAGACGAATGGCAACATGCCCTTGGGCGTCGTATACCTGCTTGCCTTTCCACTGGGCTTTCCAGCGCGGGTTATCCACTTCACCGCCCAGGCCGGGAGTTTCACTATGTTGATAGAAACCCAGACCAACAACGGTTTTGGCATCCGCTTCCAATGCCAAAAAGCCATAGAGCGTTGACCAGAGTCCGTAACCTTTAATCGGCAATACAACCCGACTCAGCTTGTCGCCGTCCTTAACCAGATAAACCACCGAGTAATTCTCACGACGTGAGATCTTCGCCAGATCTTCATCTTTGCTCAGCGCTTGCGACAACGAAGGGTCTTTGGCCGCTTTGGCCTGATCGTAAGCCGTGGGATCTACCGCATCGGTAAACTTGCCAGTACTGAGATCAACTACCCGTGTAGTGATTCGCTCGGCAAAGATACTTTCAATTTCGCGAGCACTGGCAGCGTCTTCGAGCAGGCCTGAGGCCAGCAGGATGTTGCGCTTGAAGTCCAGTGATTTATTAGCCACCTGGGCTGGCTTGAGCATCACCGCGGCAGTGGAAACCACCACCGAACAGACGATACACAGCAACAGGGTGACCGTTATCGTTTTCTTGATGGAATCATTGTTAGCCACGAGCCAATCTCCGCTTAATATTTGCCTGAACAACAAAGTGGTCGATCAAGGGCGCAAAGAGGTTGGCAAACAAAATTGCCAGCATCATGCCTTCGGGGAACGCAGGGTTGGCCACACGGATAACCACCACCATAAAGCCGATAAGCGCACCAAACCAGAGTTTGCCGGTATCAGTCATGGCAGCAGAAACCGGGTCTGTAGCCATAAACATCATGCCAAAGGCAAAACCACCTACTACCAGATGCCAGTACCAAGGCACGGCAAACAGAGGATTGGAATCGGAACCAACAAAATTGAACAGGTAAGATGTAGCAATCATGCCGATCATCACACCCAGAACAATACGCCAGGACGCAATACCCATCACCAGCAACACGGCACCGCCGATCAAAATGGCAAGGGTGGATGTTTCACCGATGGAACCGTGCATGTTGCCGTAGAAGGCATCCATCCAGCTCAGGTTGATGGATTGCAGACCTGCTACACCTTCTTGCGACATCACAGACAGGGCTGTGGGGCCAGAGAAACCGTCAACTGCGGTCCAGACTGCATCACCTGAAATATCGCCGGGATAGGCGAAGAACAGGAAGGCGCGACCGGCAAGCGCAGGGTTGAGGAAGTTCTTACCTGTGCCACCAAACACTTCTTTGGCCATTACCACACCGAAGCTGATACCCAGAGCGGCTTGCCACAGAGGAATATCCGGCGGACAGATCAGGGCAAAGAGCACAGAAGTTACGAAGAATCCTTCGTTAACCTCGTGACCGCGCACCATGGCAAAGAGCACTTCGCAGAAACCGCCGACAATAAACACCACGGCGTATATAGGAAGGAAATAGGCAACACCGTGCCAGAAGCAATCCCAGATACTGTTGGGATCATAACCGGCGAAGAGTTCGATCAAACCGCCACGCCAGCCTTCAACAGCAGCGATGCCCATATCGGCCATGATGGTGTTCGCCTGGAAGCCCAGGTTGTACATGCCGTAGAACATGGCCGGGAAGGTGCACAGCCATACAGTGATCATGATGCGCTTGAGGTCTATGCCATCGCGCACATGAGCTGTGTTTTTGGTAACAGTGGGGGGACGATAGAAAATGGTGTCTACTGCTTCGTAGAGCGCATACCACTTCTCGTGTTTGCCGCCTTTGTGGAACTGAGGTCCTATCTTGTCGAGGAAACTACGCAGGGCACGCATGAATTAACCCTCCTTCTCGATCAGGGTGAGATTGTCACGCAGAATCGGGCCGTATTCATACTTGCCGGGGCACACAAAGGTACACAGCGCCAAGTCTTCTTCGTCCAACTCGAGACAACCGAGTTTTTGTGCTGTATCCGTATCGCCAACGATCAGCGCCCGCAGCAATTGGGTCGGCAAAATATCCAGTGGCATCACCTTTTCATAGGCACCTACTGGCACCATGGCGCGCTCACTGCCGTTGGTAGTGGTGCTGAAGGCAAACTTCTTGCCGCCCAGCAGACTGGATACATAGATCTTCAGTACCGAGAAGGCATTGAAGCCGGCACGCAGGTAATGAAGCATGGGGCGATCAGTGCCTTCAGCCAGAACCGATACCTGATTGTGGTAGCGACCAAGGAAGGCGAATGGCCCACGAGCAGTGCGGCCGCCGAAGACAGATCCGGAAATCAAACGGTTTTCACCAGGCTTGACCTGACCAGCCGCCAGCTCTTCAAGGTTGGCGCCCAGACGGGTACGAACCAGACGGGGTTGCTCAACCTGTGGGCCGGCCAGCGACACTACTCGCTTGGTGAAGAGTTTGCCGCTGGTAAAGAGCTTGCCAATGGCAATCACGTCCTGATAACCGATAGTCCACACGGTTTTGGTAGCGGAAACCGGATCCAGAAAATGGATATGAGTGCCTGGGTTGCCAGCGGGGTGCGGACCTGAAAACTCCTCCACGACTACCTGAGCCAGGGAGGGAGTAGGGATATTGGCGCCCGGCGCCTTGCACACAAAGACCTTGCCTTGTGTCAGGCGACTCAGCAGGGTCACCCCCTGAATAAAGGACTCTGACTCTTCGCCAATAACAAGTTCAGGATTGGCTGCCAGCGGATTGGTATCCATAGCAGTCACAAAAATGGAATTCGGCGAGGATTGGGGAGCTGGCACTTTACTGTACGGACGGGTCCGCAGCGCGGTCCAAAGGCCCGAAGCCACCAGATTGTCGCGCACAGCTTCTGCAGAGAGACTGGCAAACTGCTCAGCGGGATAGCTGGCAAAGGTTTCGGCTTCATCGCCTTCCACATCAATAACCACCGATTGCAACACGCGACCTTCACCGCGATTGATCGCCGCAACAGTACCCGCAGCAGGTGATGTATACCTCACTCCTTCGGTTTTCTTATCGGTAAATAACAGCTGGCCGAGCTTGACCTTGTCGCCCTGTTTGACTGCCATAGTGGGCTTCATGCCCGGGTAGTCAGCGCCGATAACGGCTACAGAGCGAACCTGGGGACCATCGACTATGGTCTGCTCGGGCGCACCGGATATAGGTAAATCCAATCCCCGACGGATCTTAATCATACGTCTCTGCCTAATCACTCGTTGGATATTTAGCCTGGTTAGACCAGACCTGTTATGAATGAGAAACCTGGCAGACGCACCCGTGCGATTTACGCCTTACGCGCAACCCGCTTACCAGGGAAATGGACGCTGCACTCCGGTCCTCAATGGAGGTTAAAACCCGCTGTTTTATACTCACTTTGGCGAACCTGGACACACCGCGGAATCAAAAAGGCGGGTAGATTTGCGCGTTTGGACGCAATCTGGCCAGGGGCCTGGGGCAAAAACGCGGCAATTATAAAGATCGCGACTGCGGATGACCAGAGCGCCTCCCTGCTATTTATACAAATAAATGTCAATACAGCTCCCTACTCCCAAGCGCTGGCCATACACAGGCAATCTGCGGGACAGGGCAAAAAGCTCATAAAATACCCCCTCGGCAAGCGATCGAATGCGAGTACAATGTGCGCCTTTTGCAGGCAACCCGTTGTTTATGGTCCTTGATCTCCTTGCCCAACTTCCACTGTCCAACACACCCGGCAACCGTCAGCACTGGGGTCAGCTCCATGGCAGTGCCCAGCCTCTGGCTCTGGCGCAGGCGGCTCATGCCCACCCGAGCTTGAGTCTGGTCATTACCGCCGACACCAGCAGCGCCCTGCGACTGGAAAACGAACTGGCATTTTTCAGCAGCAATCACCTGCCGGTCCTGCATCTGGCGGATTGGGAAACCCTGCCCTACGACACCATATCACCACATCAGGACATTATTTCCGAGCGGCTCAGCACTCTTTACCGCCTGCCCGCCTGCCAGCAGGCGCTGCTGGTGGTACCGGTAACCAGCCTCCTGCAACGCCTGATGCCTCAGAGTTATCTGCTGGGCAACAGCCTGATGCTCACCAAAGGTGAAACCATCAAGCTGGAACAAATGCGGCTCAATCTGGAAAAGGCGGGCTACCGCTGCGTGGACACAGTTTACGAACACGGTGAGTTTGCGGTACGCGGCTCGCTGCTGGACATCTTTCCCATGGGCAGCGACCTGCCCTATCGCATAGACCTGTTCGACGACGAAATCGAAACCCTGAGAACCTTTGATCCGGAAACCCAATTGACGCTGGAGCAGGTGGACAAGATCCAGTTGCTGCCTGCCAAGGAATTTCCTCTGGACAAGGCCGGCATCAGCCGTTTCAAGCAGCAGTGGCATGAGCGCTTTGACGTGGATCACCGCGCCTGTCCTGTCTATCAGGATGTGAGCGATGGTATTTCGCCACCCGGCATCGAGTATTACCTGCCCCTTTTTTTTGAAAGCTGCAGTACTCTCTTCGACTATATCCCCGCCAACACCCAGGTTTATGCACTGGGCGATATTGAAAAATCCGCCGAGAATTTCTGGATCGAATTAATGCGCCGCTATGAAAGTCGACGCGGCGATCTGCAGAGACCCATTCTGCCGCCGAGAGATATCTATCTCACCATCGACGAACTCTTTGGCGCCCTCAAGGCCTACCCACGCACTTTCATACACAGTCAACGCCTTGAGCCCAAGGCGGGCCACACCAACTTTGCCAGCGAACCGCCGCCGGAACTGCCGCTGCGCGCGCAACATGAAAATCCGCTGGCCGCAGTTGAAGCCTTTTTGCTGGAATTTCCCGGACGGGTACTTTTTGCTGCTGAATCAGCGGGACGCCGCGAAACGCTGTTGGAACTGCTGGGCCGCATCAATCGTCGACCCAGGGAAGTTGCCAGCTGGCAGGAGTTTGTGGAGGGCGACCAACACCTGGCTATCAGTCTTGCACCGCTGGAACAGGGGCTGATACTCAATCAGCCGTCACTGGCATTAATTGCCGAACCCCAGCTCTTTGGTGAACGCGTACAGCAACAAAGACGCCGGAGGCAAAGTCAGGAAAACGCTGAGCTGGTTGTCAAAAACCTCACCGAGCTCAAACCGGGCGCTCCCGTGGTGCATATCGATCACGGTGTTGGCCGCTACCGCGGACTGGAAACCATTACGGTTGACGATCAGACCAATGAATTTCTGACGCTGGAATACGCTGAAGGCGCACGCCTTTATGTGCCGGTTACCAGCCTGCATCTCATCAGCCGTTTTTCCGGCGCCGATGAAGAACTGGCCCCGTTGCACAAACTGGGCAACGATGCCTGGCAAAAAGCCAAACGCAAGGCTGCCGAACAGGTGCGCGATACAGCAGCAGAACTGTTGGATGTCTACGCCCGCCGCGCCGCGCGCAAAGGCTTTGCCTTTAGCGATCCCAAAGCCGCCTATCTGCAATTTGCAGCCGGTTTCCCTTTTGAAGAAACACCAGATCAGCAGCGCACCATAGAGTCGGTGATAGCCGACATGCTCTCACCCAAACCCATGGATCGACTGGTGTGTGGCGACGTGGGTTTTGGCAAAACTGAAGTCGCCATGCGCGCTGCATTTGTGGCAGTGCACAGCGGCAAGCAGGTAGCCATTCTCGCTCCCACTACTCTGCTGGCCCAGCAGCACTACGAAACCTTCAAGGACCGCTTTGCCGACTGGCCAGTGACTATTGAAGTTCTCTCTCGCTTCCGCACACAAAAAGAAGTGGACGAAGCGGTCAAGCGATTGGCTGATGGCAAGATAGATATAGTGGTAGGCACCCACAAGTTGCTGCAACCCGACGTCAAGTACAAGGACCTGGGGTTGCTGATTATCGACGAGGAACACCGCTTTGGTGTACGTCAAAAAGAACAGCTCAAGGCGCTGCGCGCCGAGATAGACATACTCACACTCACCGCCACGCCCATACCGCGCACACTCAACATGTCCATGGCAGGCATTCGCGATCTGTCGATCATAGCCACACCGCCCGCGCGCCGTCTGTCGGTCAAAACCTTCGTGCGCCAGTATGATCAGGCGGTGATCAAGGAAGCCATACTGCGGGAAATACTTCGCGGCGGTCAGGTCTACTATCTGCACAACGAAGTCAAAACCATCGAAAAAACCGCACGCGAGTTACAAGAATTAATTCCTGAAGCGCGCATTGGTATTGGTCACGGACAGATGCGCGAACGCGAACTCGAGCGGGTAATGTCGGACTTCTACCACAAGCGTTTCAATATTCTGGTGTGCACCACTATTATCGAAACCGGTATCGATGTGCCCAGCGCCAACACCATCATTATGGATCGCGCCGATAAATTCGGTCTGGCACAACTGCACCAGTTGCGCGGACGTGTGGGGCGCTCCCACCACCAGGCCTACGCCTACCTGTTAACGCCGGACAAACGCAGCATGACTGCCGATGCCATCAAGCGTCTGGAAGCCATTGTCAGCGCAGAAGATCTGGGCGCCGGTTTTACGCTGGCCACCTACGATATGGAAATTCGCGGTGCGGGGGAACTCCTGGGCGAAGAACAGAGCGGCCAGATTCAAACCATCGGTTTCTCGCTTTACATGGATATGCTGGACAGGGCGGTCAAAGCCATACGTTCAGGCAAACAAGTGGATATCGAAAATCTCGATGCGCAGACCATTGATGTCAATCTGCGCATACCTGCACTGATTCCCTCGGACTATTTACCCGATGTACACAGCCGTCTGGTTATCTACAAACGTCTGGCCAGTGCCGCCAGCGAAGAAGCCCTGCGCGAATTGCAGGTAGAGATGATCGATCGCTTTGGCCTGTTGCCGGAAGCCACCAAGAATCTCTTCCGTGTAACCCAGCTGAAACTCAAGGCGGAATACCTGGGTATTACCAAACTCGAAGCCGGAGCCAAAAGCGGACGACTGGAATTTTCTGCCGAAACCCGGGTCGAGCCATTGACCATAGTGCAACTGGTTCAGAGCCAGCCGGGATGCTACCGTCTGGAGGGAGCCAATCAATTGAAATTTACGCTGGATATGGATACTAATGAGCAACGCCTGCAAGCCATCACGGAATTGCTTGATCGACTGACACCCAAGGAGCCAGTTTCTCCATGACAAATAACCTGATTTGCCGCAAACCTCTGTTCGGTCTGACCTGCGCCCTCACACTGCTGGGCAGTCTCTTCAGTGTCAGCAACGCCTGCGCCCAGGAACGCTGGTATCAAATCGAAGTCATCGCCTTCGCAAACCAGTCAGCGGAAGAAGAGGAGCACTGGCCTCACAACATCAAGCTCGACTATCCGCTGCGCTGGGTCGAACTCCAGGTTCCCTACACACCGCCAGCAGACGCTGAAAGTGAAGCTGAAGAGACAGCAGAACCTCAGGAAACTCTAGAAGCAGCTGCACAGGTTGCCTTTCAATTATTAGCTGCCGACGAGCACCGACTTAACACACAGGCCAAAAAGCTGGCCAACAGTCGTCACTACCGCGTGCTTTTTCATGAAGCCTGGCGCCAACCGCTCGGTGCTGCATCCACAGCCAAGGGCGTATTGATTTTTGGTGGAGAAACTTTCGGTGAACATCGCGAACTGGAAGGCAGCATCATTTTCAGTCTGGGCCGCCTTGTCGAAGCAAAAGCCAAACTTTGGCTCACTGAATTTGAAGTGGATCAGGGACAGGCACCCGGAGACTGGCCGCTGCTACCCAAATCACCAATTCAACGTACAGCCAGCTTCAATCTGCTGACCAGTGAGCCCGAACCGGGAGCCTGGAGCGAGGAAGGAGAAACGGCGGAAGAACAGCAACCGGTATGGGGAGAAGTTTCCCAAACGGCGGAAATCGAACCTGAAGTAGCCTACCTTCCCAGACGCATTGTGCTGCTGGAGGAAGACAGGCGTTTACGCACCAATGAAATCCACTATCTGGATCATCCCTTGATGGGAGTTATTCTTCTGGTTACTCCCTACCAGCCTGCACCATGACACGAGTTCACCAATAAATTTTGCAAGCTCACACGAAAACACCGGCCAAGGCCGGTGTTTTCGTGTGAGAGAGGAAAGTCGCTCAGCTTATAGGTACAACGTCTTCTGCCTGAAGACCCTTTTCACCCTGCATCAGTTGAAATTCAACTACCTGACCTTCAGCGAGTGAACGGTAGCCATCTGCGCGAATGTTGCGGTAGTGAACAAAGATATCGGCACTTCCTTCACCGCGGGTAATAAACCCGTAACCACGCGCATTGTTAAACCATTTGACAGTGCCTGATTCACGATCAGCCATACTGAGACACCTCTTTATTGTTATCTCGATATTTAGTTGTCCCTATCTTGTTGGTCTGAGTACCAACTTATTGGCCCGGCACTGAGTCTCACAGGTGTTGCCAGCAACCCCGGACGCAAGCGGCACTCACAGGTCTCCGTGAACTTGCAGTTTTACGATAATTAACATTTCCTGTCCAGCAAAAAACAACAAAAGAAACACTTATTAGTGACTTTGGTTATAAGGTGGCAAAACCGGCCCCAGATCCTCTGCCCCAATATGGAGCGCATTAGACGAATGTTTTATCAGGTGAAGGATACTTAGAAAAAGGGATGCTCAAAAAATCCACATTCACATTTCCCGATACCTGAAAACACAAGTAAATGAATAACTTAAAAGACATTCTTAATGTCTGATTTAAAAGATACATCCTACCCCTGCTCTCCAAGTCCCAGGTTGCGCCTCAACTTCAGAGTGGTAAGGTTTGGCAGAAATCATGTGAATTCAGGAGCACTGCTATGAGCTTGTTATATCCCCACATCGGCAGTTGGCATCAGGATAAAGAACAAGGCGCCTGGTTTGAGGTTGTTGCACTGGACGAGGCCTCCGGCACTATCGAAGTACAATATTTCGATGGCGCCATTGCCGAGTTTGACATGGAAAACTGGCGGCAACTGGCACTGATAGGCGCTGCTGCTCCCGAGGATTCGGAAGCAGCCTACGAAATCAGTGCCGAAGATCGATGGGAAGAAGGGTTGAGCGGATCAGTACATGACCATATCACCGCTCTCGCCATGCTGGAGCCGGACGCTTATCCGGCCATTGATGACTTCTGAAAATCCCGCTGTCAGGTGCGCGCGGCCAGATAACTGGCGTAATCGGGAATAGTGCGATCACAGCTGGCAGTAAACATAGGAGATGTCAGCAGAAAGTCTGCGGAGATCTGATTGCAGGCAACCGGAATATTCCACACAGCGGCGATACGCAAAAGCGCCTTCACATCCGGATCATGGGGCATGGGTTCGAAAGGGTCCCAGAAAAACACCAGAAAATTAATTTCTCCCTGACTGATTAAAGCCCCCACCTGTTGATCGCCGCCCATGGGGCCGCTGATCAGCTTATTGATGCTTAATCCCACGTCGCGCTCAATCAGACTGCCAGTGGTTCCTGTGGCATAAAGTGTGTGCGATTCCAGGGCCGATTTATGGGCCGCACACCAGGCGAGCATATCTTTCTTCTTGTTGTCATGAGCCACCAGGGCAATGGCCTTGGTGGCAGGCAGTGCATGATTCTTGTATTGCATAGGGGCTCCAGGGCGAACTCAAAAAAGTTCGCCCAAGATTAGGCAGTTACTGGCCAGCGTGCAACTCCAGCAGGAGTTTGTTGAGCCGCTGAACATAGGCTGCAGGATCAGCGAGCTGAGCGCCCTCCGCCAGATTTGCCTGATCGAACAGGATATGCACCAGATCGCCAAAGCGATCCTCGCTGGATTCCTTCTCCAGTTTCTTGACCAGCGCATGCTCCGGGTTGAGCTCGAAAATTGGCTTGGTCTCGGGCAGCTTCTGTCCTGCCGCTTCGAGAATACGCCGCATCTGGGCACCCATATCATGCTCGGCTACCACTACGCAGGCGGGAGAATCCGTAAGCCTGTGAGTCACTCTCACCTCCGCCACTCGCTCGTTCAGAACATTCTTGACTCGCTCAAGCAGCGGCTTGAGTTGCTCCGCCACCTCTTCCTGGGCTTTTTTCTCTTCTTCTGAATCCAGCTTGCCCAGATCCAGTTCGCCCTTGCCCACATCCTGGAAGGACTTGCCGTCATATTCGTGCATATGGCTCATTAGCCATTCGTCAATGCGGTCACTGAGCAACAGTACCTCGATACCTTTTTTGCGGAACACTTCCAGATGCGGGCTGCTTTTGGCGGTATTGAAGTTTTCAGCGGCTATGTAGTAGATCTTGTCCTGCCCTTCCTTCATGCGAGACACATAGTCATCGAGCGATTGATTCTGCTCGGGAGAATCTGTGTGAGTTGAGGCAAAGCGCAGCAGCTTGGCAATTTTTTCCCGGTTGCTGAAATCCTCAGCCGGACCTTCTTTCAACACCAGACCAAATTCCTTCCAGAATGTGGCGTAGTCTTCCGGCTGATCTTTTGCGAGCTTAGCCAGCATATCCAGCACCCGCTTGGTCAAGGCTGAGCGCATGGAATCTATGTTGGGGTCCTTTTGCAGAATCTCGCGAGAAACGTTGAGTGAGAGATCATTGGAATCCACTACCCCTTTGATAAAACGCAAATAGAGCGGCAAAAACTGCTCGGCGTCATCCATAATAAAAGTGCGCTGCACATAGAGCTTCAGACCGCGGGCCGCATCGCGATTGTACAAATCAAAGGGCGCACGGGCGGGGATGTAAAGCAGACTGGTGTAATCCAGATTGCCTTCAACACGATTGTGACTCCAGCTGAGGGGGTCCTGATAATCATGGCTTACATGTTTGTAAAACTCTTTGTACTCTTCATCGGTAACTTCTGTGCGAGAGCGGGTCCAGAGAGCGGTCGCCGTGTTAATCACCTCATCTTCCGGTTCTTTGGAAGCGTCTTCATCGACAGCCTGGGGTTTCTTCATCACCACCGGAATGGCAATGTGGTCTGAATATTTCTTGATAATGGAACGCAACCGCCAGTAATCGGCAAATTCCAGTGCATCGGCTTTGAGGTGCAATTCAACTACTGTTCCGCGCTCGGCCTTTTCACAGTTTTCCACGCTGAATTCAGCCTCACCTGTACACTCCCAGCGCACGCCCTGCTCCGCACTGACGCCGGCACGGCGAGTGGTAACAACCACCTTGTCAGCCACAATAAAAGCCGAATAAAAGCCCACGCCAAACTGACCTATCAGCTGGGCATCCTTTTTCTGATCACCGCTCAGTTTTTGCATAAACTGCGCTGTGCCCGATTTGGCGATAGTTCCCAGGTTTTCTATCACCTCCTCACGCGACATGCCTATACCGTTATCGCTGATAGTGAGGGTTTTGGCCTCCTTATCGAAGCTGACGCGAATCTTCAGATCGCCATCACCTTCGTACAACCCATCATTGGATACAGCTTCAAAGCGCAACTTATCAGCCGCATCCGAGGCGTTGGAAATCAGCTCGCGCAAAAAAATCTCCCGGTTGGAGTAGAGCGAATGAATCATCAGATGCAACAGCTGCTTGGCTTCCGTCTGGAAGCCCCGGGTTTCCTTTTGAGCGTCTAGGGTCATGGTATGGCTCCTGAATACTGGGTTTACTTTAAGCGTTCAACAGCTCGCAAACATGGGGCCTGAAGGCGGGTTTTCAAGGGGACAAGCCACGGGGATAGCGAAGAGATCGACAAATTTGGCACAGGAAGGCCTTGTCGTCAGGGTCAAGGCAGGGCTTAGGTGTTAAAATACACAGGCCATTTCCCCTCTCAAAAGGATACAAGCTATGAAGAAGCTGCTTTTCGTGATCTGCACTCTGGCGGCAACCACATCAGCCGTGGCGCAGGACAATCAGGGATTCTTTGTTGGTGTCGGACGCGCTGTGACTGTCAACGACGACTGCGGAGATTTTTGTGATACCAGAGGTTCGGTGTTAGAGGCTGGGTACTACTTCAACGAAATTGTCGGACTGGATTTGAAATACGCCAAAACCAAGATGCGCGAAGACAATGACATCCGCCTGGAATCCACCTACGCGGGCGTCAATCTGGGCCATACCTTCAACACCTCCTGGGTAAGATTCTACGGCAAGGCTGGCTTTTTCCGCCTGGAAGAGGAAGACCGCCTCTGGGGCGAGAAAATCTCCGATAACGATCTCGCCTTGGGTATTGGTGCCACCTTTTACCCGATAAAACATCAGAGCACCCTGTATATCAAGGTGGAGAGTCTGGTGTTCGAGTTTGAAGGCGATGATATCGGCTTTGCCCAGTTCAGCCTCGGCTACCAGTTCTAATATTCCACGCCATCACTGACAGGGCCCAGGCACTTCGGGCCCTGTTTTTTCTCCGTTGTTCCCTCGAAGTCCAGACAAGTGTTTGTGGTGAAATAACCGGCATTTTTTAATCAGGCGAGCAAAATAACCTTAACCAATTGATATATAAAGAAAAATACCATTCTGCGTGAGAAAGAAGCGAAAATTGAACATTTTACAGACTCGTGGAGCCAAGTACCAATTGCCAGATACAGATAAACCGCAGAAGGAAACTCGTACTACCTACCCTTCGTCATTCGCTGAACCACGATAAAGGACCAGTCCAGTATCACGATCCACAACAACAATAACGCTTGCCTGTATTGCATGTTGGCCAACAGGTTCAATATACGCGATCCATGCATTGTCCAGATTCACGTTATAAAGTACTGGCGTGGCATAACAAATCTCGTCGACGCTACGCACAGCACTCACAGCGAACCCTAACTTATGAAACAGCGTATCAAATGTGGCAATCTCTTTAGCATCTTCGCGAGATATCATGCTATTTCCTAATTTGTATCTTTAGAGTAAGGCGGCAAGGCGTTCACTTCGCTGGTTGCTAAGAGCAACCAATAACCTGAAATTCTCTTGGCGCGTTCCGCGTAAAACGGAACCTGTGAGTATCGCTCTCTCAAGTGTCGTGCGGCCCGCCGTAACTTGGGATTGGCCCTTAACTCCCGCAGCTCTTCTGCTCTCAGCGAGCGCTTGAATTTTTCCTCGGGTGTAAATCTTTCCATCTTTCACGTCCTCAATCTCTTCGATAGACAGATTATCGAACATTAGTCCGGGTCACCTCTGTAGGGGTAGCATCGACAACTCGGAGAGGTATACCATGATTAACATTAGCACTTGAGATATCACGATCCCGGGGTCACGCGGTGTCTTGGGTTTGGTGCAATTCACATGATGGATCCTTTATGAACTACACCTTCTATCTTGTGTTCACTATAGCTCTAATCTGCATCATGTTTCTGTATCACCACAGAAAGTCCCGCCGAACAATCAATCCCAAGGAAATTGACAGGTTTATTCAGCTCTATTCCTCACGCCCTCCCGCTCAAAGCGACGATGATTTTCAAGAAGGCCTTATCCGCTTCCACCTTACCGATGGAAGAACCATTACCTACTACCCCAAACTAGGGCTCACCCTGATCGCCAAACGCATATCTAAATCGGGACGACCTTCCAAGGAATCAAACTATGAGTGAGGGCCAACCAGTCAATTTTGATTGTTTTTTATACAGATTTAGGCGCCAATTTTCGGTTGAATTGGAGAAAAATCGGAGAAAAATCGGAGAAAATTTTTGAGCCAAAAAAAAGCCACTCGTAAGTGGCTGACTTTAAAGGAATTTTTGGTAGGACTAAGCAGACTCGAACTGCTGACCCCCACCATGTCAAGGTGGTGCTCTAACCAACTGAGCTATAGTCCTGCAACATCGGCCAGAGGGGAATGGGCCGACAGGGCGCGCACTTTATCAAGCTGCTCCGCCCCAGACAAGCCCCTTGGCAAAAAAACCTGCTGTATCAAGCACCTGTGATAAACTGCCCCGTTTTTACAGGCTATTCAGAACACTGAGGAATCGTCATGCAAGAAGAGTTCGCGAAGATCATTGCCGGTATTGGTGAGGATCTTAATCGTCCCGGTCTGCTGGATACGCCAGCCCGCGCCGCCAAAGCCTTTCAATTTTTAACCAGGGGCTACCAGCAAACATTGGATGATGTGGTTAACGGCGCCCTCTTCCCCTCAGATTCCAGCGAAATGATCATGGTGAAGGACATAGAACTCTACTCGCTTTGCGAGCACCATTTGCTGCCCTTTATCGGCAAAGCCCATGTGGCCTATATCCCCACAGGCAAGGTGCTGGGGCTGTCGAAAGTGGCGCGGATTGTCGATATGTACGCTCGCCGCTTGCAGATTCAGGAGCATCTGACCATGCAGATCGCCGAATCCATCCAGCAGATTACCGGCGCCTCGGGCGTGGGGGTGATTATCGAAGCCAAGCACATGTGCATGATGATGCGCGGCG
>ENA-UOVV01001179-UOVV01001179.1-compost-metagenome-genome-assembly--contig:-NODE-1179-length-21632-cov-4.910692_pt1 | contig 21632 bp, 18 predicted proteins | sample MGYA00238155_ERZ761577 | MGnify/ENA primary metagenome ERZ761577 (study PRJEB28898, sample SAMN06268775) | compost metagenome | isolation source: Emeryville, CA | place: USA:Emeryville, CA | collected...
CCGCGCACAGGCTCGGACTGCTCAAGCTGACCATGAAGCAGCCGCAGAAGCCGGTGGAAGTCATGGGGCTGACCTTCCCCAATCCCGTCGGCTTGGCAGCCGGCCTGGATAAAAATGGCGACTATTTCAATGCGTTGGGCGATCTGGGTTTCGGCTTTGTCGAAATCGGCACCATCACGCCGCAGGCCCAGCCGGGCAATCCGCAACCGCGCTTGTTCCGGTTGCCGGAGCAGCAGGCCATCATCAACCGTATGGGTTTCAACAATAAGGGCGTCGCCCATTTGGTTGCGCAAGTGAAAAAGCGCACTTTTAACGGCGTGCTCGGTATTAATATCGGCAAAAATAAACACACTCCAGACGACCGCGCCCTGGATGATTATTTGCTGTGTCTGCGTGCGGTCTACGCCCACGCGGATTACGTCACTGTCAATATTTCATCGCCGAACACCCCTGGATTGCGCAGCCTGCAATTTGGTGAATCGCTTGCGCAATTGGTGGCGGGTATCAAGGCAGAGCAAAAAATTCTTGCCGAGCGTTACGTGCGCTACGTGCCGATTGCCGTAAAGATTGCGCCCGATATGAATGACGACGAAGTACGCGCAGTTGCCTCCACGCTGCAGGATCATCAGATCGACGCCATTATTGCGACGAACACCACCTTGTCGCGCAACGGCGTTGAAGACGCACCGCATGGGAAAGAGGCCGGTGGGCTGAGCGGCGCGCCTGTGCGCGATATGTCCACTCATGTCATCAAGGTGCTGACCGATTATCTCGGCGACAGCATTCCAGTTATCGGCGTTGGCGGCATTTTGAGTGGGGCGGACGCCGAAGCGAAATTTGCCGCAGGAGCGAAGCTGGTACAGATCTATAGCGGATTTATTTACCGCGGCCCGGCATTGATCGCCGAGTGTGTTGACGCTTATACGCCGCGCTGAGTTTTGTTGCGCGGCGAAGTATTAATGGTGTGAGAAAAACGCTTTATGAAAAAACTGCTGCTTGGAGTCGTGTTGTTGTTGGTAATGGCAGCAGGGTATTTTGCTGCGGCTCCGTACATTAGCGTCCTCGCTATCCAAAAAGGCTTGGAGGAAAACGATTCAGCCACATTGGTGCGCTATATCGATTTCCCTTCGCTGCGTCAAAATCTTAAAGAGCAGCTCAACGCCACTTACCTTGGCGAAAGTGATGGACAAGCCAATTTTCTTTCCGCCTTGATGAATGGCTTTAAAGCCAAGCTGGTGGACAGCATGGTGGAGTCTCTGATTACGCCGGAAGGATTGGCGAATTTGATGGCGGGCAAGCGCTCCTTTTCCCAGACAGGCGAAACGCCACCAGCGGAAAAACCAGAGGAAAAAGAGAAGGTCTTTGATGACGCGCGCTTTACCTACGACTCCCTTGAGCAATTTTCCGTTTGGCTGCCGGACAGCAAAGGAACGCCAATGCGCCTGATTCTGCAGCGCCGCGGCGCGATTTGGAAACTGGTTAACATTACCCTGCCGCAAGAAAAATCCTGATCTTCAGCCATCTCTACCTCTGGGCGATCTCCACGTTTGGATGCTGCGCCCAATTTTTGCATCTACCATTTCTCCTATCTAAATATCAAAAATAAGGAGAGGCATTATGACAATGCAAAAAGGCCAAGTGGGTGTTTCCCACGACAATCTTGACGGTCGCAACGCAACGGGAAAAATCCGCGAGATCGTACAGCATTCCCCCATTTGTTTTTTTGTTACCAGCAAGCGCACGCCGGGTTCAAGCGGAGCTCGACCGATGACCGTGCAACGGGTAGATGATAAAGGCAATCTCTGGTTTATCAGCGCAATAGATTCCCATAAGGATCAGGAGTTGAGCCAAAATCCAGAAGTTGCGCTGTATTTTCAATCCTCTGAACACTCTGAATATCTGGAAATTCACGGCCGCGCATCTATTTCTCAGGATAAAGAAAAAATTGATGAATTGTGGCATCCGCTATTTGATGCTTGGTTTGATGGCGGCAAAGAAGATCCCCGCGTTTCGGTTATTCGCGTAGAACCGGCAGAGGGACATTATTGGGACTCCGAACACAGCAATGTCTCCGGCGGCATGCACGGCTTTGTCAGCAATTTTTTTCTGCAGCCGGTTGAATCCGGGCCGGCGGAAGGCGGCTTGCGGCCATAAATTATGTTTGCCGCATTCGCGTGGCTCATCGTCGCCACGCTATTTGTCCAGGTGCCGAATTTGCTGGGGATCGATCGCCAGCAGAGCGGTGATCTCGATATTTGGGCCGCTACCAAAATCGCCTTTATCACCATCCCTTTAACGTTTGTCGCCACTGCAGGGTTTGCCTTGTATTACGGTCGTGCGGAGCAGTATTTCAGCTATTCCGCGATGGTGATATATGCGCATCTCGCTGCGCTTGCGGTTGGTATCGTAATTCAAGTGGGCATCTTGAAAACACGACAAACCGATGCATTGGAGATCATAGGATTGTTGATTTGTATGCTCGGTTTAGTGCTGTCGGTTTTCTGCAAACCCATATTGGCATGGTATAGAGGCGATTAAGATTGGCTCGCCATTTGAATAACTTATGTACCGACTGGAATATTTCCGGTTTTTAGGTAATAACAATGAGGAAACAGGTATGACTATGCAAACTCATAATCGAACTGACGATGTTAAATATCTGAACGTCTTTCTGAAAAATGAGCTTTCCGCTGTGGAAACCTATCAGCAATGCATCAACAAAGTTGATGATGAAAAAATTGCGCCCAGCTTAGCGGATTTACAAAACTCACACGAGCGTCGCGCCCTATTGTTGCGCCAAAAAATCGTTGAGCTCGGTGGCACGCCAGTCGACTCCTCCGGTATGTGGGGTAGCTTCGCTAAAATGGTAGAGGGCGGTGCGGGTCTGTTCGGCGATCGCTCAGCTATAGCGGCGTTGGAAGAAGGCGAAGATCGCGGCCGTGATAATTACATTGAGAAAAGCGATGACCTGTCACCGGAAGTGCAACGCTTTGTCAATGCAGAGCTGCTGCCAGAGCAGCGTCGCAGCCACGATATGCTGAACCGCATTCAAAAATTAATACACTAAGCATTAACTGAAATGATTAAGCCGGCGCAAGCCGGCTTTTTTTATAGATGAATTTTGTTGGGGTAAAGTGCCTGTGTTGGCAGGCACTTAAGAGTTAATTGGAACTGCCTTTGCCCTTGGCGCCGTAAAAGCTTTCATAAGCCAAATAAAGTGGCAGGCATATGGCAAGAGGAGCGAAAAAGAACACGCAGCGATAGGCGAAAACACCGGCAATCAACTCATGTTTTGGTACCTCTCCTGCAAGCAAGGCCACAAATACCGCCTCTAATACTCCCAGGCCGCCGGGTACGTGAGACACCGCACCGGCAACACAGCTGACCAGCAAAACCGCATATACCGTAGGGAATGCTAATTCGTCAGGCATAAATTGATAGATGGTGGCGGCCATCAATGACCAATGAACAAATGCAAGCCCAAACTGCAGCAGTACCACCTTAGCAGGGGGGAGAGTAAAGGTGTGATCGCGAATTTGATATTCGCGTTTATCGGCAAAAAAACAAAAATAAAGATAGGTGCCTACCACTAATAACAACACGCCGCCGATCACTTGCAGGGCAATTTTGCCGATAATCCAATTCGATGGTGGATCTATACTGCCCGAGACAAACAGACCGCCGGCCAATAAACAATAACCTAGCCAGTTATTGGTAACGCTGATGCCGATTATCTTCGTGACATCGCCGCTGCTGACGCCGAGCCGGGAATAGAGCCGATAGCGCAAGGCCACACTGCCGATAACCGCTCCAAGGTTGAGATTGCACGCGTAACTGATCCAGGCAGCCACCATGGTGGCGAACGCGGATGTGCGCAGTTTGAGGATATAGCGCCCAAAGAGATCGTACGCGGCGTAGGCGGTATAACAACAAAAACCCAAAGCAAAGCCGAGCAACAGCGTTTGCATATCCGTCTTGCGGACTGTTTCAAGTACTTTAGCCCATTCAATCTCTTTTGCATGTTGCACCAGCAAATAGGCAATGGCACAAAAGAAAACGAAGGTCAGTATTTTTTTTAATAGCGAGGAATGATCACTCACCCAGCGCTTGACGCTGCCCCAATGTTGTCTGCTCCAGCTAAGCGCCATCTGCATATCAAACCTCACTCAAATTTGTGTCGCGCTTTTCGATAATGACGCGCATGTTAGCCGCTTCCGGATGCTCCTGATCGACGGATTGATCGCTCAGCGATTTATCCTCCATATCCGAACGCGCTTTAATTTCCCGGATAACCGGTGTGTGGGTTGGAAACCAGGCGGCGACAGAAGGCCAGTGTCGCATAATATGGTAGGAGACAAAGTTTTTGACTAAGTGCATGCGGCTGCGACGACTCAACCAACGGTTTTCAATCAGGCGACTCGCTTTGCGCAGTTTTTCCATTTCGTGATAAAGCTGTTGGTTAAAGGCGGAATCCAACACTACTACATTGGCTTCCAGATTCAGTGCCAGGCTGAGCGGATCGAGGTTGCTCGAACCTATGGTCGACCAATCCTCGTCAATCAGCGCAATTTTGGCGTGCAACGGCCGTTCGAGATATTCAAAGACTTTTATCCCTCCGCCAGTCAATTCATCGTAGAGGCAGCGCGCCGCGCGCAGAGCGAGCGGAATATCGGGCTCGCCCTGCAAAATCACCACAACTTCTACACCGCGTTTGGCCGCATTGCGCAATGCTCGGAGCATGCGGAAACTGGGGAAGAAATAGGCATTGGCGATATAAATACGCTTGCGCGCCTTACGGATGCCGAGCAGATAGGCTTTTTCAATATCGTTGCGAAAACGGCGGTTATCCCGGGAAACAAAAGCAACCGCTGCATCACCGACTTTTTCCGGCTGACGAATATTTTGTACCAGTTCACCAAGGTTTTTGTCGTCGGCATTTGGTACATAGGCTTTGCACAGATCGCGAATGATCGGCACCACAGGACCTTCAACTTCAACGGCATAATCCTGTTTTGCCGTCGGGCCGTGTTCGGTCATATGTTCGTGGCTGAGATTAATGCCGCCGATAAACGCGTAGCGGCCGTCAATCACAGCTAATTTGCGATGCAGGCGGCGGAAGAGATTAGGGCGGGATTTAAGCCAGCTGGGCTGCGGATCAAATATCTGAAATATCACACCCGCTTCCGTCAGGGTTTTGATGTATTCCGCATCCAAGTAGAAAGTGCCGTAGCTGTCGGTGGTAACACTGATCCAGACACCGCGTTTGGCAGCGGCGACCAGAGCTTTTTGCAGAGCTTTGCCAACTCTGTCGTCTTCAAGAATGAACGTTTCAATAAAAATTTCTTTCTCTGCACGGTTGATACGGCGAAGCAGTTGAGGAAAAAAAGTCTCGCCGTTTTCAAAGAGTTCGACGCGGTTTCCATCGGTGAATCGTTTTTTACCTTTATAAAGTTCAAACATGGCCAAATCCTCAAAAATTGATTTCAGCGAGTAGGGGCTTGTGGTCGGACAAGTGCGACCAGGGTTTGTTGGGCAATACCACCGGCGTGACGGAGCGCGCCGACCGGGAATAAATTCGGTCGAGGCGCAATACTGGAAAATGCGCTGGGAAAGTTCGTGCGGGCTTGCTGCCACTGAAGCTAAACACTTCGCACAAGCCGATTTCCTGTTCGATAAAACCATGCCCACGCATACGCCAGTCATTAAAGTCGCCGGCGACAATCAACGGGCACTCTTGCGGGATTTCGGCGATCAGCTCTTTGAGCATACGCAATTGTTGCTGACGATCGCTCTCGCGCAGACTCAGGTGGACGCAAATGGTGTGCAAATGGTTGTCTGCTTCCGGTACATCCAGTACGCAGTGCAAAAGGCCGCGCCGCTCGATACCGTTAAGGGAAATATCTTTATTGTTCCAGGAGTGAATCGGATATTTGCTCAACAAAGCATTGCCGTGATGGCCTTCCGGATAAACCGCATTGCGACCATAGGCATAGGACTGCCAAATGGAGTCTGCGAGAAATTCATATTGCGGCCGGTGCGGCCAGCGTTCCGTGTGGCGTTTGGACCATGCGTGATGTTCGCCCAAAACCTCTTGTAAAAATACGACATCTGCCGACAAGGTGCGCACGGCATTGCGGAGTTCTGGCAGGATGAATCTGCGATTAAAGCTGGTAAATCCTTTGTGTGTATTGACTGTCATGACTTTAATCGAGAAATGTTTTTTCTTATCCGCCATCGTCACCGCTTCTCCTGCAGTTTTTACAAATCGGAAGAAATAGCTTCCGCACTAAGCATGATTCACCCGGGCTAAAAGGTGACTTCGCTTCGTTTGCATAATTAATGCCGCTTTGAGAATGCTGTTCGAGGATCTTGATCTGGAGGGAAATAAAAACGAATGTTAAAAAAAATTAAAGCCGAACGAGTCGGCTTTAATTTTTTTCTGCTGTCATCCTTGATGGTAGGAAACGCCTATATCCTCGGTCCACGACGGCCTGCAACTGCAAAAACGATGGCCAGAATAATACCTACTACGAACAGAATCCAGGCGATGTTGGTTGCGGTTCCAGCGATTCCGGTAAAGCCGAAAACGGCAGCGATAAGGCCGATCACTAAGAATGTAAGAGCCCAACTAAACATATTGATATCCTCCAGGAATTTGATGTTTATGTATGACAGGTCTGCTAGCTGCCATGACCGGAGCATTGCAGTTAGTGTGCCATTTTTATCTTTGAGTTATTTCAGGCGAATTTTTGCCCGGAAAATGCATTAGCGCCTTGTGAGAGGATGATTTCTCTCGGCTTAGCAGCCGATCAAACGGGACGACTGCGAGCATAATTACAAAACGAACCTGAATTTTTAGTAAAAACTACAGATAGGGGAAATGCGTGAAATTATTACTACTTCCATTAATGGCATTTTTAGTGTCCTGCGTTAGTGTGCCGAAAGGAATCGAGCCGATACAGGGCTTTTCTTTAAATCGTTATCTGGGGACTTGGTATGAGATAGCCCGCCTCGATCACAGCTTTGAGCGCGGCCTTTCCCATGTCAGCGCCGAGTATTCAATGCGGGATGATGGCGGAGTGCGAGTTAAAAATGTTGGCTATTCAGCCGCCAAAGATCGCTGGCAGGAAGCGGTTGGCAAAGCTTACTTTGTTAAGGACGAAAATATCGGTCATCTCAAGGTTGCTTTCCAATGGCCGTTTTACGGTTCCTATGTTGTATTTAAATTGGATGACGATTATCAACACGCCTATGTGACCGGCAACGACCTCAATACCCTCTGGCTGCTCGCGCGAACGCCCACTGTGGACGAAGCGGTACTTCAGGATTTTAAAGCCGAGGCTAAGCGCAAAGGATTTGATGTGACGTCTCTTCGAACGGTTGATCAAACGCCTTTGGATTGAGGTCTTTTTTTGGTCGTCAGCTCCTGGCGGTCATTTGCAATCTTTACAAGTTTTTTGGCTCTTTAACGAAAATAAAATGTACACATTAACAAGGATTTGTGAGAGCCATTGGAAATAAATAATAGAGGGGAGGATGTAAGGCCCGCCAAGCGGGCCTGAGGTCGAGCAATGTCGACGGGGGTTTTTACACGTTGTTGGGTTTTACAAGGAGAAAGTCAAAAACTGCTTAATTTTTGCACCTGAGATCTGGTGTCCAAGCCGCTCCAGTGATCTTCTCTCGCTTCCCTCCAACCGTTCATCCAGATCACTCTCGCTTTGCCCGATTCAAATGGACAAGAGGCCCAGGATTTGCCCGACATTGCCGCTTGGTATCCTTTAGCAAAGGCTTTATCTATCGGGTTGCGTTTTTGGCTTCTCATTGGTTTTGCACCTCTCTTTCGTTGGGTGATAACTCGATAACGGCCGTGTGCCTGATGACTCAGGAGTTGTCGAGTCGTTTTTTCAAGCGTCAAGCGGCTCGTTACCTCCAAAAATTGAGTGTGACGCTATTGCTAACCGATGTTTGCTGCCAGCGGATGCACCGCTGATATTCCCGACTGGGCGGGTAGGTCTGAATTAAAGGCGAATTCAATCGCGATAGTTGGCTGTAAGCTGCTGAACATATAGGAGTATAATCTCGCGCTATTGTTCCGCTGTGTCTTAAACATTGCGTCGCTTCGGCCGGTACTTGCGATGAAATGTGAAGAGGTAGACAAAGATCCTCTACGTTGGTGTATGTCAAAAATCCACTTTTGGATTGGCGACCGGACTCTAGTTAAACAAAGGCTTGGCGCTGTGTGAACGAATTAATATTTCTAGCCCCGCCGATTGATATTGCCAGAACTTATTAGAAATTTAATGACAATGATTCCCGCGACTTTTCATTTTTCCGCCACTTGTCCAAAAGGGCTTGAGGATTTACTCGTACGTGACCTGGAAGCCCTGTCTGCAGAGCAAGTGCAGACTACGATTGGCGCCGTCTATTTTGTTGGTTCTTTGAATGTTGCATATGGTCTATGCATATGGTCGCGGGTAGCCAATCGCGTTTTGCTTTTATTGAACAATCCCGACAATTCACCGCCAATTGCTACTGAATTGGCGCTGTATTCCGCGGTGGCAGAAATTCCCTGGGAACAGCATATGACCGGTGATACTACGTTCGCGGTGGATTTTACGGGCACTAATAAAGCAATCACTAACACCCAATACGGCGCCGTTCGGGTGAAAGATGCGATTGTCGATCGCTTGCGGGCCAAAGTCGGTCGCCGGCCGGACGTCGATAAGGCCCAACCGCAGTTGCGCATTCAGGCGCGCTTGGCCAAGGGACAGATCCAGCTGGCGCTGGACCTCTCCGGCGGGAGCTTGCATCAGCGCGGCTACCGATTGGAGCAGGGAGCTGCGCCACTGAAAGAAAACCTCGCCGCAGGCATTCTGCTGCGTTTGGGCTGGCCTGAGATGGCGAAAGCCGGCGCCTTTATGATCGACCCCATGTGCGGCTCGGGAACTTTGCTGATCGAAGCCGCGATGATTGCCCGCGATATCGCCCCCGGATTGCTGCGTACCCGCAATGGTGGCAATTGGGGTTTTGTCCATTGGCTCGGCCATGAGCCGCAGATCTGGAGCGACCTCCTAGCAGAGGCTGAGTCCAGGGCGGCCGAAGGGGTGCAGTCCGCAGAAACCCTGCGCTTCTGGGGTGCCGACCAGAATCCCCGCATGCTGCAATACGCCAAGGCCAACGCCGAGCGGGCCGGCGTCAGCGGGATGATCGGTTTCAGCAAAAGCGATATTCAGCATTTTGAAAAGCCCGAAGCGTTCACCGGTACCGGCTTGATGTTGTGCAATCCGCCTTACGGCGAGCGCCTTGGAGAAGTGGAGGATCTTAAAGGGACCTATCTGGCTCTTGCGGACATGAGCAAGCGCCAGTGCCCTGGCTGGGTGTTGGGAGTCTTTACCGGCAATCCCGAACTCGCCAAGGAAATGCGCCTGCGGCCGAAAAAGGTAAACAAGTTCTTTAACGGACCTCTGCCTTGCGAATTGTATGTATACGAACTTCTCTCTGCTGAACAGGCCACCTTGCGCCGCGACCGGGATACGGTGCGCGAAGAAGATCTGAGCGAAGGCGCACTGATGGTCGCCAACCGTATCAAGAAAAATCTGCGTAAGCTCACCCCATGGCTGAAAACTGCGGAAACCAATGCCTATCGCGTCTACGACGCCGATTTGCCGGAATACGCCGCCGCGGTGGATTTATACGATGGTCGGATACATGTGCAGGAATACGCCGCGCCCAAAACGATTCCGGATGATGTCACTCAGCGACGCCTGCGGGAATTATTGTCCGCCGTTGCGCATGTTTTCTCCGTGCCGCAAAAAAATATTGCAGTGAAAACTCGCCAGCGCAACAAAGGCACGCAGCAGTACGAAAAATTAAATGAAAGTCGCGAGTTTTTTGTGGTCAATGAAGGTCGGGGCAAGTTCTGGGTGAATTTGCACGATTATCTGGATACGGGTTTATTTCTGGATCATCGGCCGCTGCGCAAGCGCATATATGCCGAGGCGGGTGGCAAGCGCTTTTTGAATTTATTTTGTTATACGGCCAGTGGCACGGTACATGCCGCGCTGGGCGGGGCGATTCAAAGTGTCAGTGTGGATATGTCAAATACTTATCTGGACTGGGCGCAACGCAACTTTGATCTCAATGTCATCAACAGCGACCGCCATCAACTCGTGCAGGCAGATTGTTTGAAATGGTTACAGCAATGTCGGCAGGGGTTTGATCTGATTATGCTGGACCCGCCGACGTTTTCGAATTCCAAACGTATGGAAGGTGTGCTGGATGTACAAAGAGATCATGTGGCGATGATCAAACGCTGCATGGAGTTGCTCAATCGAGGAGGGAAATTGTATTTCTCCACCAATTTGCGCAGTTTTAAATTGGATTTTGATGCTCTGGATGGTTTTGCTATTGAGGATATATCCGAGCAGACAATTGATCAGGATTTTGCTCGCAACAGCAAAATTCACCGCTGTTTTCTGTTGCAACAGAAATAAGGTTTGTCTATGAGCGATTTATTTAAAGTGAAATGCGCCTATGCTCCAGCCGGCGATCAACCAGCTGCGATTGCAGCGCTGGTAAACGGCATCGAAGCGGGCCTTGCCCACCAGACGCTGCTGGGGGTTACGGGATCGGGTAAAACCTTCACTATCGCGAATGTAATTGCTCAAGCGCAGCGGCCAACTTTGGTGATGGCCCACAACAAAACCCTTGCGGCGCAGTTGTACGGGGAATTCAAAGAGTTTTTCCCGAGTAACGCGGTGGAATATTTCGTTTCCTATTACGATTATTACCAGCCGGAAGCCTACGTGCCGTCGTCGGACACATTTATCGAAAAAGACTCCTCGATTAACGAACATATCGAGCAGATGCGTCTGTCCGCGACCAAAGCATTGATGGAGCGTCGCGATGCCATAGTCGTGGCCACGGTTTCGTCAATTTACGGTTTGGGTGACCCGCAAGCCTATTTGAAAATGGTGCTGCATCTGGTGCGCGGCGATCAGATCGATCAGCGCAGTATTTTGCGGCGTCTAGCGGAGTTGCAATATACCCGCAACGACATGGATTTTTTCCGCGCGAATTATCGGGTGCGCGGCGATGTTATCGATATATTCCCCGCCGATTCGGAAAGCCAGGCGGTGCGTGTTGAGCTTTTTGATGATCAGATCGAGCAGATTTCCTTATTCGATCCGTTAACCGGTGAGGTCCACGCCCGCGTCCCGCGCGTCACCATTTATCCCAAAAGCCATTACGTCACACCGCGCAGCCGGGTGTTGGAGGCGGTGGATCAAATCAAGGAGGAGTTGCGCGAGCGCCTGGAAAATCTCCGCGCGAACAGCAAACTCGTCGAGGCCCAGCGCTTGGAGCAGCGGGTGAAATACGATCTGGAAATGATGCACGAGCTGGGTTATTGCAACGGCATCGAAAACTATTCCCGCTTTCTGTCCGGTCGCAATCCGGGCGAACCACCACCGACGCTGTTCGATTATCTACCGCCTGATTCCCTCCTGGTTATCGATGAATCCCACGTGACCATTCCGCAGATCGGCGCCATGTATAAAGGCGACCGCTCGCGCAAAGAAACCCTGGTCGAATACGGTTTTCGCTTGCCCTCAGCGCTGGATAACCGGCCGCTGCGTTTTGATGAGTGGGAACGACTGGCTCCGCAAATGATTTTTGTCTCCGCAACGCCCGGTGATTACGAAGCTAAACATGCTGCTGCAGTGATAGAGCAAGTGGTGCGTCCGACCGGGCTGGTGGACCCCATCGTGGAAATTCGCCCGGCGGCGACTCAGGTGGATGATTGTCTTTCGGAAATTCGCGCCTGCGTGCAAGCGGGCGATCGGGTATTGATTACCGTGCTGACCAAACGTATGGCGGAAGACCTGACCGAATATCTGCAGGAGCACGGTGTAAAAGTGCGCTATCTACACTCCGATATCGATACCGTCGAGCGCGTGGAAATTATCCGCGACCTGCGTATGGGCGAATTTGATGTGCTAGTGGGTATCAACCTGTTACGTGAAGGTTTGGATATGCCGGAAGTCGCCCTGGTGGCGATTCTGGATGCGGATAAAGAAGGTTTTCTGCGCTCTGATCGCTCGCTGATTCAAACCATCGGCCGCGCGGCGCGTAACGTCAACGGCCGTGCGATTCTCTATGCAGATGCAGTTACAGGCTCCATGCGTCGCGCGCTGGATGAAACCGAGCGTCGCCGTAACAAGCAGATTCAATTCAACGCCGAGCATGGCATTACACCGAAAGGCATCCGCAAAAATGTCACCGATATTATGGAGGGCGCGCGCATTCCAGGCGCCAAGGTTGGACGCAAACGTATGGTGGCGGAAAAACCGGCGGATTATCTGCAGAAAATCGATCCCGCCAAAGATATTTGGGCGCAGATTGCCAATCTGGAAAAAGAAATGTTGGCTGCAGCCAAAAATCTGGAATTTGAAAAAGCCGCGAGTATTCGCGACGCCATTCATGAACTAAAAACCCGCGTCGCTTAACGTCCCAGTCGAACATCTGCGGTCATTGAGAATGACCGCGAATTCCTCTTTCTACTTCAAGGATAACGTAGTGCGCCCCAGCAACTCCTACTCTGAGTCGGATGTAAAACCCAACTGGCGGGTTTTGCTGTCCCTTGCACCATACCTGAAAGAATTTAAGGGTAGGGTAGTTTTGTCATTTGCTTTTCTGATCGCCGCCAAAGTGGCTGGCGTCGCCATGCCCTGGGTACTCAAGCTGATTGTCGACGATCTGGATCTCGCCAAAACAGCAGCAGTGGTGGTTCCTATCGCACTTTTGCTTGTGTATGGGCTGCTGCGCTTTGCCTCAGTTTTTCTTGGTGAGTTGCGCGATGCCATTTTTGCCCGAGTGACGGAGCGCGCCATGCGCCGTATAGGATTGGAGGTGTTTCAGCATCTGCATACGCTGGATCTGGATTTTCATTTATCACGCAAGACGGGCGGCTTATCGCGGGATATAGAGCGGGGCACATCGGGCATCAGCTTTTTATTGCGCTTCCTGCTGTTCAATATCATTCCTACCTTGTTTGAGCTGTTTTTGGTTGCGGTGATTTTGTTCAAGCAATTTTCCATGGCCTATTGCTTGACGGTAATCGTTGCCATCTTGATCTATATCGTTTTTTCTGTGGTCATTACCGAATGGCGGACCAAGTTTGTACGCGAGGCCAACGAGCAAGATAACCGCTCCAATACCCGTGCGGTGGACAGTCTGTTGAATTATGAAACGGTCAAATATTTCAATAATGAAAACTACGAGGCAAAAGAATACGACCAGCACTTGGCCGACTGGGAAAAATCCCGCTTGAAAAATCGCCTGTCGCTGGCTGCGCTCAATTCCGGTCAGGCATTGATTATTGCCGCGTCAGTTACTCTTATGATGATTATGGCTGCAAAAGGTGTTGCTGCCGGGAGTATGACTCTTGGTGATTTTGTCATGATCAATGCCTATATGATTCAGCTGTTTATACCGCTGAATTTTCTCGGCTTTGTCTATCGGGAAATCCGCCAGTCGCTGATCAATGTCGAGCGCATGTTTGAGCTGCTGCGCGTCGAGCCCAAAATTGTTGAAAGTACGACGGCCAAACCGTTTCCGCTCACGGCGGAGCGCAGTGTCGCAATTGAATTTCGCAATGTGTCGTTTTCCTATCATCCCGACAGGCCCATTTTGCGCGATGTCAGCTTTGCTGTGGCGCCGGGCCAAAAAGTCGCGATCGTCGGGTCGAGCGGGGCCGGCAAATCCACCATCGCCAAGCTGCTTTTCCGTTTTTATGATCCGAGCAGCGGCGGGATTTATATCAATGGCGAAAATATCCGCGATATTTCTCTGGGAGAGCTGCGCCGCCAATTCGGTGTGGTGCCGCAGGATACAGTGCTGTTCAATGATACGATTTTCTACAATATCGCTTACGGCAATCCCAACGCGACTGAGGAGCAAGTCTATAAAGCGGCTGAGGCTGCGCATTTGAAAGACTTTATTGAGCAGTTGCCGAAAAAATATCAAACCACCGTTGGCGAGCGGGGACTTAAAGTTTCCGGTGGCGAAAAACAGCGTATCGCCATCGCCCGTGTTTTATTAAAAAATCCTCCGGTTTTACTTTTTGATGAAGCGACTTCCGCGTTGGATACGGAAGCGGAAAGGGTAATTTCTACTGCGTTGGATGAATTGGCAGTGCGGCACACAGTTTTAGTGATTGCTCACCGATTGTCGACGGTGATGAATGCGGATCGCATTTTGGTGTTGCATCAAGGACAGATTGTGGAGCAGGGCACGCATGCGGAATTGTTGGCGGTGGAGGGGTATTACCACTCGTTGTGGCAGCATCAACGGAATCGCAATAAAGAATCCTAAGCCCCCACTAGCAACTGTTTTACGGTTGGCCAATTTATATTCTGGCTATAGACAAATTCCGGCTTGTCTATAGCTAAAATCTCACAAAAGGATGGGCTTAAGTCGGTTGAATCCCCTGGTTCGCCTGGATAATATGGCCGCCAGCACTGATTAACAGTGTCCCGCCATCACATACGAAGGAGCATTTACATATGGCAATTTATATCGAATACGAAGGAATCAAAGGCAACGTAACTGCAGAAGGTTTTGCAGACCACATTAAAGTGCTGTCTCTCAACTTCGGTGTCAGTCGCGGTATCTCCATGGAATCAGGTCATATGGCCAACCGTGAAGCCACTCGCCCCAGCTTGAGCGAAATTACCTTCACCAAACTGGCTGATATCTCCAGCACTCCGCTGTTCAAAGAATCAGTAACTGGCTCCACAGGTAAAAACGTTAAGATCAAGTTCGTACAAACTGGTGCTGACAAAGTCACCACCTATATGGACTACGAACTGGAAGACTGCTTGGTTAGCAGCTACTCCATCTCTGCCGGCGGCGACAGTGATCCGATCGAGTCCATCAGCCTGAGCTTCGCCAAAGTCCTGGTTAACTACCACGACTACGACAAGAAAAACGCAGGCAAGAGCCCGCAGCGCGCTGGTTACGACCTCACCACCGCAAAACCGCTGTAATCGTTTATTACAACCGGTTTGGAAAAGCCCGCTCTTTGCGGGCTTTTTTGTGCGTGCAATTCATCATTGTCGCGTACCGGTTGCTTTGGCCGCACAGGGATGTGCTAGTCTCCCTCTCAAACCACCGCATCTTCTCATCATGCAAACGATCGATTGTTTAGCAAAAGCCCGGACGAGAGCACTGCTCATGTTAGTGCTGATGCTGGTGCAGTGCTTGATCGTTGCAGTGGAAGCAAATTCGGCGGCGAGTGAGGCGGTCACTGCAGATAGCCATCACGAAATGCTCCACGATGCCCACGCCGCGGATATCGCCACTGATATTGCTGTAGATGATCATTCGACTAATTGCGACCACTGTTGCCAATGTCACGGTCATAGCCACGGGGCGCATCTTGCCCTTTTAAGCGGATTTTCCACGTCCTTCCCTGATACCCCGCCGGGCGCGCTCTGCCGCATTTCATTTGCCGTTGTTACCGGCCACATCGCCAACATATATCGTCCTCCCATTCTCTGATCCTGTTGTTTTCCGTTTCCCAAACTTTCGTTTGATTACGACAGGATCATCGTTATGTCTTGTTCTTCGACTGGCCGGCGCCCGTGGTCTGCGTGTGCGTTGGTTATATTGCTGGCGCTGCCAATTGCCGCTTTTGCTGATGCAGCGCCAAAAACAATTACTCTTGCCGAAGCGATGCGGCGGACCTTGCACAACAACCCCGAGCTGGAAGTCTTTGCGTGGCGCCAGCACGGGCTGCGCGGGGAAATCCGTACAGCGAGCCAGTCCACCGGTTATCAGCTGGATCTCGACGCCGAGAATATCGGTCGCAATTCGGATGAGCTGGAAATCACCCTTGCCATTTCCTCGGTCATTGAGCTTGGCAATAAACGCGGGACACGCACCGCAGTGTCCGAGTCCCGTCTGGCCTTATCCCAATCTGAACGACAAGCCGCCGCGTTGGATCTGCTGGGCAGCCTCACCCAGCGGTTTATCGCTGTATTGGCCCTGCAGGAAAAACTCAAAGTGATGGAGGAGGCGAGCGAATTGGCTCAGTCCTCTCAGCACCTGCTGCGCCGCAGGCTAGAGCACGGCGCCGTGGCGGAGGCGGATGTGCTGCGGGCAGAAGCCGCCTTGGTGCAGGCACAACTGCGCCAGCAGGCCATGGCCGCGCAATTGGTAAGCAGCAAAGTTGCCTTGGCCGTCCTATGGGGTGGACGCGAGGTGGATTTTGCGGCGGTGGAAGGGACGCTATTTGGCTTTGCTGAAGTCGCTAGCTTTGATGAGTTGTATAAGCGCGCTGCAACGGGGCCTGCAATTCAGGTGTTTGCCGATGAGGCGCGTTTGCGCGAAGCAGAACTTGAGCTGGTTCGGGTTCGCTCCAAAACGGATATCCAGTGGCGTGCCGGCATTCGCCAGTTTGGCGGGACAGACGATACCGCCTTGGTGGCGGGGCTCTCTATTCCTTTATCCGCGTCAGCGCGCAACCGCGGCGAGGTGCAAGCCGCCAGGGCAGAGCGGCAACTGGTGGATCACCGCCGGGAGGCGGCGCTGCTGTCGCTGCATGCCACTCTCTTCGACGCTTGGCAGAGTCATCAGCAAGGCGTGCAGGTAGTGGCGCAGTTGCGCGAGCGGGTATTGCCGGTGCTGACCCGAGCGCTCGAACAGACCCGACAAGCCTACGAGAGCGGCCGTTATAGCTATGTGGAGTGGGCTGGAATTCAGCAGGAATTTTTGGAGGCCAAGATGGCCCTGATCGATGCCGCCACTACCGCGCTTTTACAGCAGGCTTTGATCGAACATCTCACCGCTGAGCCTCTTGCTTCCTCCACTTTTGCACCGATTCAGGATTGACCTATGAACAGAACCAATAAATCCATTTGGTTGCCCCTTCTTTTCGCCAGCCTGCTGCCGTTATCTGCGCTGGCGGGTTCAGATCATGACCACGATCGCCACAACAATTCTTCTCAGCATGAACATGCTGAAGATCACGACCATGATCATCAGGAAACCGTTGAGCTGTCTGCAGATATGGCCGCTGCCGCCGGTATTACGGTGACCCAAGCGGGGCCGGGTGAGGTGGCGCATTCGATTGAGGTTTTTGGCCGATTGGTTATTCCGGCGGAAAAGAAAGCACGTATTCAAGCGCGTTTTCCCGGGGTGGCCACGCAAGTGGGTGTGAATGCCGGTGACCGAGTTGCCAAAGGCCAAGTACTTGCGACCATCGAGTCCAACGACAGTCTGCGTCCCTACGACATCAAATCACCCTTTGACGGTTGGATACAAAGCCGTGTGGCCAATATCGGTGAATCGTCTGGCGAAAGCCCATTGTTCGAAGTGATCGACGATCGGCAATTGTGGGCGGAATTGAAAATTTTCCCCCGTGGCCGCGCATCTGTGACCCTAGGACAAACTGTTCATCTGCAGATTGGTGAAATTTCTGTGCAGGGCGAAATTGCAGCCTTATTACCTGCCGCTGAATCGACGCCTTTTGTCATCGCCCGAGTGCCTTTAAATAATTCCGATCGCCAACTGATTGCCGGTGATCTGACGCAGGCGCAAATCGTAATTGACGCCCGCACAGCGCCGGTGGTTGTCGCGAATAACGCGCTGCAAATATTCGAAGAAAAACCTGTGGTATTTGTTCGTGAGGGCAATATTTACGCGCCGCGACCGTTAGTTCTGGGACGCAGTGACGGGCGGTTTACTGAAGTCCTCGAAGGTTTGCAACAGGGCGAGACTTACGTGGTGGATAACAGCTATCTGCTCAAAGCCGACTTGGAAAAAGCCGGCGCCGCGCACGAGCACTGAGGGAACGACGATGATCGAGACAATCGTACGCGTCGCCATTGAGCGGCGCTATCTGATGCTAAGCATGATCCTGTTGTTAATAGCATCCGGCGTGTGGAGTTATCGCCACCTGCCAATTGATGCGGTGCCGGATATCACCAACGTGCAGGTGCAAATTAATACCGAAGCGCCAGGCTATTCACCGCTGGAGGCGGAACAGCAAATTACCTTTGTGGTGGAAACCGCGCTCTACGGACTGCCCGACCTGGAATACACCCGCTCGCTATCGCGCTACGGCCTTTCTCAAGTAACCGTAGTATTTCGCGAGGGCACAGATATTTATCACGCGCGTTATTTAATTAGTGAACGCCTCGCCGCTATTCGCAGCGCACTGCCACCGGGACTCGAGCCCACCATGGGCCCCATCGCCACCGGGCTCGGTGAAATTTTTACTTACGCAGTGGAGGCTTTGCCGGAGGCGCGCAGGAGTGATGGCCAACCCTACGACAGCATGGATCTGCGCGAAATACAGGATTGGATTATCAAGCCGCAAATGGCGCAGGTGCCCGGTGTAGTGGAGATCAACACCATCGGCGGTTTTGAGCGGCAATACCACGTGATGCCGAATCCTAAGCGCCTGCTGGAATTTGGCATCACTCAGCAGCAGATTGTGGAGACCTTGCGCTCGAACAACAGCAATAGCGGCGCCGGCTATGTGGAGCGCAATGGCCAACAATTATTGGTGCGTTCACCGGGACAACTGGCAGAAATTCGAGATATCGAACAGCTGGTAATTACGTTTACCAACGGCACTCCGATTCGAATTGCCGATGTGGCAGAAGTTGCCCTCGGCAAAGAATTGCGCACTGGCGCCGCCACCCGCGACGGTCGCGAAACCGTATTGGGTACCGCGATGATGTTGATGGGGGAAAACTCCCGCACCGTCGCCCGCAATCTCGCGCAAAAATTGGAGCAGGTAAAAGCGTCCTTGCCGCCGGGCATTACCGTGGAAGCGGTATATGACCGCACTACATTGATCGATAAAACCATCGCCACCGTGCAAAAAAATTTGCTGGAAGGCGCACTGCTGGTAATCGCCGTTTTGTTTTTATTGCTTGGTAATTTGCGCGCTGCATTGATTACCGCCGCAGTTATTCCGCTCGCCATGTTGGCTACTATCAGCGGCATGGTGCAGATGAAAGTGTCCGCCAATTTAATGAGTCTGGGTGCGTTGGATTTTGGCCTGATTGTGGATGGAGCGGTGATTATTGTGGAGAACTGCATCCGTCGCTTGGCGGAAGCCCAACAGCAAAGAGGAAGTATTTTACCTATCGCGGAGCGCCTGCCGCTGGTATTTCGGGCGACCAATGAAGTTATTCGCCCGAGCTTATTTGGGGTGGCGATTATTACCCTGGTGTATATCCCGATTTTCAGCCTCACCGGTGTTGAGGGCAAAATGTTTCATCCTATGGCGGTGACAGTGGTGATGGCCTTGCTCGCCGCTATGGTGTTGTCATTGACATTGGTGCCTGCGGCTGTGGCGATTTTTATGAGCGGAAAAATCGCGGAAAAAGAAAGCCCGGTAATCCACGCGGCAAAATCGGTTTATCGACCCTTATTGCAAGCGGCGTTGCGGGCGCGTTGGTTGGTGCTGTCCAGCGCGGTTTTGTTAGTGCTGGGATGTGCGTGGTTATCGACGCGATTGGGCGCGGAATTTATTCCGCAACTCGAAGAAGGCGATATCGCCTTGCACGCGCTGCGTATTCCGGGAACCAGCTTGGCGCAATCGGTCGCGATGCAGGAATTGCTCGAAACACAATTGCGCTCCTTTGCAGAAGTGGATCGGGTATTCGCAAAAATCGGTACGCCGGAAGTGGCGACAGATCCCATGCCACCCAACGTGGCGGATAACTTTGTCATTCTGAAACCGCAGGATCAGTGGCCGGACCCAAAACGCTCCAAAGAGGATCTCGTTGCGGCCATTGAGCAGAAGCTGCGCCAATTGCCCGGCAATAATTACGAATTCACCCAGCCTATCCAAATGCGCTTCAACGAATTAATTTCCGGCGTGCGCGCGGATTTGGGCATCAAAATATTCGGCGACGATCTCGCTACCCTTGTTACCACCGCCAATGCCATTGGGGAAGTCGTGGAAAAAATTGCGGGCGCGGCGGATGTGGGCGTGGAGCAGGTGACGGGTTTGCCGGTGCTTTCCGTTATGCCGCGACGCCTGGAATTAGCCCGTTACGGACTCACTATTGAGGCGCTGCAACATTTTGTCGCCACGGGTATCGGCGGTGAAGAGGCCGGTCTTATTTATCAGGGCGACCGGCGTTTCAAATTGGTCGTGCGTCTGCCAGAAAACCGTCGCAACGATATCGACAAACTGATTTTTCTACCCGTGCCATTACCGGATGGCGGTTATGTGCCCTTGGGGGAGGTGGCATCACTGGAATTCAGCCCAGCGCCTGCGCAAATCGGCCGTGAAAATGGCAAACGCCGAATATTAGTGTCCGCTAACGTGCGCGATCGCGACTTGGGCAGGTTTGTTGCAGAGGTTAAGCGCTCAATCGCAGAACAAGTGAATTTACCGAGCGGTTATTGGCTGGATTACGGCGGCACATTTCAGCAATTGGAATCAGCGGCGCAGCGACTCGGCTGGATTGTGCCGCTGACGCTGCTGTTAATTATCGGACTGCTCGTTCTCGCTTTCGGCTCCTTAAAAGACGCGCTGATTATTTTTACTGGTGTGCCCCTCGCATTGACTGGTGGTGTATTAGCGCTATGGCTGCGCGATATGCCGCTGTCCATATCGGCGGGTATTGGTTTTATTGCGCTCTCTGGTGTGGCCGTACTTAACGGTTTGGTGCTGGTGACGTTTATTCGCGATCGCTGGCGCGAACAGGGCGATTTGCAGCGCGCAATTGTGGAGGGTGCCTTGATACGTTTGCGCCCCGTGCTGATGACGGCGCTGGTGGCGAGCCTCGGTTTTGTTCCTATGGCATTTAATACCGGTACCGGCGCGGAAGTGCAACGGCCACTGGCAACAGTAGTGATCGGCGGCATAGTGTCCTCCACGCTGCTCACCTTATTTTTATTGCCAGTGCTCTACGAATGGCTGCATCGCAGCAAGCCGATTTCTAAATAAAATCCCTCTGCAGGCCAAGGATGGCGCCGTAATTGCCATAGGTCGACGACAAACGGACACATCTGGCGCTCGACAACGGCTGATCTATACTCAGGTTAATACCGGTCCATGACCATCGCTGTCGCCGACCTCTTCGCTATTTTTCTGCTCCGCAAAATCGACGGAAGGAAACGATTTTCGCGTTTTGCGGGTCCCTTAAAACGCTAATAAAAGACAATTGAATTTATGAGGCTATTTGTAGCTCTGCGACTGCTCAGTGAACAGCATGCGAAATTAGGCGTGGAAGCCTGTTCGCAGGATGATCGCCCGAGAGGAAAATTAATTGACGCGAATGTGACACGCCATCACCCGGCGCTGAAAAACATCTCGTCTTTTCTGGCATCCACAGGATTTTTACCCGAGACCCGCAAAGGTCTGGTGTTGCGTTCGGAAGCCGGTGAAAAACAAATCGATCGCGAAGCGGATTTCCGCTTGTATTGGTGCGAAATCGAAACGGAATTGGATGAAGATTATTGGTATTCCCAAAGAGAAGTGGAGGCCGTAATCGCCAAAGACGAATTCACCAAATTCGCCGCCTCCATCCGCCACAAAGCCGGCGCCGCTTACGTGGAAGCCTGCGAAAAATACGCGCAATCACTGCGCATCAATATCCCCG
>ENA-UOVV01001180-UOVV01001180.1-compost-metagenome-genome-assembly--contig:-NODE-1180-length-21597-cov-5.050692_pt1 | contig 21597 bp, 7 predicted proteins | sample MGYA00238155_ERZ761577 | MGnify/ENA primary metagenome ERZ761577 (study PRJEB28898, sample SAMN06268775) | compost metagenome | isolation source: Emeryville, CA | place: USA:Emeryville, CA | collected...
GTCGTCCTCCTCGCTCACGATCAGGAACTCTCTACGCGCATGCACGACGACGTAGGGGAACCTGCCGCCGAAGCGGGAACGCACGAGGTGCGTTGTCGGAAGAGTGGCAATCTCGTCAGGTTTCCGGATAACCTCAATATCACCCGCTCCCGATAGGTCGGATATAGCAACACTCGGAGCGGCGAATAGAGCACCGTTTTTAAGCACCAGGTATTGAGTCAGGTCATCCGGCACGCTGGCGGAACGTTCACGCTCCGCCGCTGCGCCAACGGTTACGAACGCAAGCAGGCCAAGGACGTAAGCTTTCCGCCGCACTCCTTCACCTACTGCTGGAACTGTTGCTCGGCTGCTCATAGACGAACGCGTGAAGCGCGACGATCAGACTCGCTTCTTCGCTTCCGTAGCCGCCGTCTGCGCCAGCATCTTGAGCGCTGCATCGGTCGTTTTGAACATGTTGAACGCTTCGATGAGGTGCGATCCCACGGACCCGTCGAGGGTCACCACCTCGCCGCCGGGAAAGGTAAGCTTCACGCGGAACTTCGGAGTGCCGGCGAACTTTCCGATGATTTGGCGCTTCAAGAAGGAAACACGGTGAATCTTGACGAGTTCCACGCGGAGTTCGCTCGGCCCCTCGCCAACCTTTAGCCCGGCTTCCTCGAAGGATTCCCGTAGGTATTTCTCCAAGGCCGGTCGAAGGTCTTCGTTCTTCGGGTCTGCGATGGCCACGGTCACATGAACCGGCTGGACCAGTTTCTCCGTGGAACTCAGGCCACTCACTTCTCGGTGTTTGATACCCGGAGAAGAGCACGCCGAAACGAAGAGGAATCCTAGTGCAAGGGCTACGAGCTGGAGCTTCTGTCGCATAAGTTTTTTTCCCGGATTTCCGCCGAAGTGCGGGACTGCGGGGATACGGCAGCGACGTGAAGCGATAACGATACGATCCGGAAGAGCGGTGATTACCTCTCCAAAGGTAGCGCTGAATGTTGCACTCGGTATCCCGAAACATTCGACTCTCCGCCGCGGTGTCCATGCTCCTCCGTCCACACTGGTCGGCGCTTCTTCTTTTCTGCGCCTGCTTCTGCCCGCACGGATTCAGCGCCGAGGATCCGCAATGGACACCTATCACGCGTCATTTCCCGGCGAGTGATATCGGAGCAGACGGATACCTTTACGGAATTGAGCAGACTGCCCCGGATACATACTACTTCGGAGGACGCGCCGTCCTCGAATTGCGACGCGGCAAGTGGACTCGTTTTGAAACCTCTGCCAAAGGAGATATCACGGCGATGCTCGCGAGCGGATCGCGACTCTGGACCGTCGCCGGAGTCGGCGAGATCGGCTGGTTCGACCTCAAAGAGGGGCGCATTGCGTCACCTTATCGCACCGATCCGGAACTTACCAAGGCCGCTGAAGGGCTAGGAGAAACATGGGATATGCGGCGGACGCCTGACGGCGACATCGTCTTTCCGGGCCAAGAAGTATTGTTGGTGGTCAAGCCGGACCTGACCACCAGGAGGTGGCACCTACCTAGTCCTCGCAGGCTCGCTGCCGAAGCGATCACGGATGGGATTTTGATAGCTCAATTCGAGGAACGCACTTGGCTGTATCGGAACTCGACGCTCGAGCCGATTAGTTTAGGCTCTTTAGCCGGAGCTGAAGCTATGTTCGAATGGCTCGTGGAATTTGGCGGTTCCTACATATACCAGGGGGGCGGAGGGGTTCAACGCATTCACCGACAAACAGGCAGAATCGAGGAGATCAACAAACAAAAGTTCTCCCGCGAATACATCTCTAACGCAGTGCTATCGAACGGCACCGTCTATTTCGTCACGATCTTCGGAGGGCTGCGCAGCGTGGCGTGCGATACGGGGAAGATCATCAAGTTCAATAACGAGAACCTCGGCATACCCGGTGCAGGACTGAGTAGCATTTTCAAGGACCACGAGGGCCATTTGTGGGTGACCAGCGATTCCGGCGTCACACGGATCAATGATCCTAGCGCCGCATCTGTCCTCCGCCTTCCCCGATCGACCGTGATCGCAGGCTCCGTCAGCCCCGACGGGCAACTCGTCTTCTCAGCTGGTGCCGAAGTTCTGACCGAGCGGGGTGAATCATTCGAGCGGATGGTCCGTGCAACGACCAGTATCGCACATCACCGAGGCAAGCTCCTGCTCGGACATGCTTTTCAGCTCGCGTTCGGAGACATATATATCGACGCAAGCAGAAACGAACTGGTGGGTTTAATGATCCCGTCCCCCAGCAGCAATATAGTCTATGCGATGCACGTCGGCGGGGTAGTGCGCGTTGACTTGTCCGAACGCAAGGCGACAAATCTTTTTGCCGGCGACGTGCAAGTGGCCGCAGCAGTTTTGGATTCGGCCTCTGGCCACATCATCGTGGCGACTTTCGACGGTCAGATTCGCGCCATCGATCCAAACGGCGGCACACCACCGAAAATACTCGCGGAGGATCGGCGAGTCGCGGGCATGGCGTTCGACGGTCCCGACCTGCTCCTTTTTCCAATGGAAGGGGGCATCACAACATTGGACGGCAAGCCTGTGCCCGGCGCTGAGTCGCTACAGCAACCCCAATATTGCAAGGCCGCCGGACGATCCTGGATTGCGTCGCTCGCGAAGGGAGCGGTTCAAATCGGTGAACTCCGCCAGACTGCGCATGGCAGAATCTACGTTCCCATGTTGACGCCGCACGCCGAGGGAATCTCCAGCGTCACCTCGATGTGGAGCGACGAGCATTATCTCTATGTCGGCGGCACTGGGGGACTGGTTCGCTACGCCATTGAGGCTTTACGTCCTCGGTCGATTGCACCTCCGGCTTTCGATCAAATCGCGACGTTAGACTCTGCGACGGGGACGACGACCACGGTGGCAGCATCACAGGGCATAACACTGCCTCGCGCGATGTCTGGTATTACCGTGCAGGTGTCGCCGGAGATGCCCGACGGCGATATGCCTCCCACATTGGAATCACGCCTGCTCCCGATTCAGGAGGCCTGGTCAGCGGCCCAGAACCCGCTCCGCTGGGACCGCCTCGCTCCTGGGAGCTACGAGTTACAGGTGCGGCGCTCTGGACGGGCGCAAGTAAGCGAACCCACACGGCTCGCGATCACAGTGCCGGTTCCGTGGTATCGTTCGATCGCCGCGTTGGGCCTCTACTCGGCGCTAGGACTCGGGGGGGTCGTGTTCGCATGGCGCGCTCGGACCGCCACCATCAAACGTCGGGCGCAGGAGTTGGAGGCCATCGTCGAACGCCGCACCGAAGAACTCCGCAAAGCGAACGCGGCGAAGAGTGACTTCATCGCGAGCATCAACCACGAGATCAGAAACCCGCTCAACGGCATCGTGGGCTTTGGCTCCATGCTGCAAGAACAGGTCACCGGTCCCAGGGAGCGGATGATCTTGGGCGCACTCGATTCCTGCGCCCAACAACTCCGCGCCACACTGGACGACGTCTTGGATTTCGCCGCCGTCGACGCAGGGCAAATCACGCTGCAAGAGGACGAATTCGATCCGGCGACCCTGGTAACGGACTGCTGCCATTCGCTGGATCCGAGCGGCAACCGCGTGAGAATGATCACCTCGTCCACTTCCGGCGGCCATCTCTTCGGGGACAGCGGGAAACTCCGCCTCATTCTCTCCAATTACGTCTCCAACGCTCTGAAATACGGGATGCCCGCCGAAGCAGATGTTTCTTTGTCCACCGACGTGGCGGACGACCAGTCGGCGATTCTCACGCTGTCGGTCCGCAGCAAAGGGCCAACGCTTGATCCGACTGAACTCCAGTCCTTGTTTGGTCTTTTCGTGCGAGGGCGTAGAGCACGCGAAACGAACGCCCGTGGGACGGGACTTGGGCTTGCTCTCTGCAAACGCTACGCAGACGCGATGGGCGGAAAAGTCGGCGCAACCAGCTCGGACGGCGTGACGGAGTTTTCGTTCACGGCCAGGTTCAAGGCCGTCAGCCCCGCGTCGAATCCGTCTGTCGCACTCACCGGACGCGTGCTCGCGATCGAAGACGAGACCTACAATCGACTCGTCCTAAGTCACTATCTGACGCGCTTAGGCCTCGAGGCCGACTGGGCCGAAACCGGAGCGGCTGCGATCGCCCTCTACCGCCCCGATCAGCACGCGCTCATCATGACCGACTGGTTCCTCCCCGACATGTCGGGAGGCGACGTGATCCGCCAACTTCGCCAGATCCCCGCAGCCTCGCCTCCGCACTTCGTCGTATTAAGTGCCTACGCAACGACAGAGAAGAAACAGGAGGCTCTGGCCGCGGGAGCGACCGCGTTCTTGAGCAAACCGGTCGACGAGCGGAAGCTGTCCGAGCTACTGCGAAGCCTCAACCTGCACGCAAAATCCGCACAGCAAACTCCTCAGGCGCTCGAGTCTTCAAGTGGTGTCAACTTCGCGGCAATCCTGGCTCTGCCCGGCTCCCACGCCCGCCTACCGGAATTCGCACGTGATCTGGAGACAAGCTGGGCGGCAGTCCGCCAGGCCTTCCCCGGCAACCGAACAACCGCGCGAGCGCTCGCCCATCGGATGAGGTCGCAACTGGCCCTCGTCCGAGCCGAGATCGCGCTGGGTCAGATGCAGCTTTTGGAACGAGCGCTGACGGAGGCCTGGCCGGATCAAGACGTCGGACGGCTGATGGCCGAACTCGAGCCCTCGATTGTCGAAATCATCGTTTCGGCACAGGCAATTTCAGCGCCTCCACGGGAACGAAACCATGACGGACCGCATACGCCTGAAGTTCGCTCGCCGAATGGAGTTCAAGGCGCGCCATGATGTTTCGGCGATGCGCCTGAATCGTCCCTGAGCTCACGACGAGATAGGCTGCGGCTTCGTCGTTGCTCAGTCCCGCACCAATCAAGCGGAGGACTTCCTGTTCGCGGTCCGACAAGATCCGGTGGAACGACATCGTGTTGGAATCCAGGCGCTCTTTACGCCGCAGGATCGAACGACTGAAATAGGTGCGGCCTTGTGCCACCTCCTTTACCGCCTCGATCAATTCATGCAGCGGATCGTCCTTGTGCACGAATCCCGGCAGCCTCGCATTGAACGCTTGGTGGAGGAGAAAATCTTCTTCGATCGAACTCACCCAGATCAGCCGCACCTGAGGCATGTTCGCCTGTAACTCTGCGACGAGATCAAATGCGGTGTCTTCGGCGAGGCGCACATCGATCAACGCGACGTCCGCCGTGGCCAACAGCCCTGAATCCGCCAGCGCTGCTCGAGCGTCGGAATAGCACCCCACAATTTCAGCCGCGGCCTGGGTCCTCAAAGTGAGGGCCAAAGACTCACGAAAGAGATGCTGGTCCTCCACGAGGGCGACACGGATGGGCATACGCTGGAACCGCTTTGTGATGGGCACTGCTAACGGGGAAGCAAGCTTGCTGCGTCCATTAACTCAGAACCTCCTCGGGTGCACAGCCTAGTCCACCACGCAGACAAACGACCCCACCTAGTGACTAGCGGAGTTCACTCGAGCATCTGGGCCGTTGCCACTCACGTAGCGTGTTTTCGTTATACAACATCCCAAGGTTCAGACACCGAGCGTTCGACATCCCTCATCGTCTCCTTCACAGCGGAACGCGATTCCGGCCTCATAGCGATTTCGCTTAAGATTAAATTCCGAGCACCGATAACATCTTCTATGGAAAACGGTTTGCAGCCACTTTGGAGTATGATGAGGGATTTCGGAGTTAATCCCACTGGCTTCGGCTACTTGCTTCTATGCCCTGTGGCTGGGATCATCGGCCACATTGCTTTAACCGGTCTGATCGACCTTTTGGGAGATGTCGCCCGGGCTTGGGCGGGCGTCGGGAAGAATACGTTGCCGCGGCTGCATTGGCATGCAACCCACGGATTCCTTTCGGCGGTCGTTGCGAGCTTTTACGGGATGAAAACCGTTATCGCGTTGCAGGCGCAGCCAAGTGCAGCAATGGGCCAACTTGCGACCGCCATGGTCCTTGGTCTCACTCCGGTCGTTGTATTGCGAAGCTTATTTGTTGGCGGCGAAATCCGCCGTTACGGGTTCAAAGGGTTTTTGCATCGAGTATACGATGGTCAAGCAACTGATCCGGCGCAGGCAAAACAATCGAAGACCTCGGAGTAGGAAGACAGCAAAGCTCCATAATCCCACACTGAAGCTGCGTCCGAGGGACACGATTCCGATGACACAACAATCATTTGACGAATCCTACCAACTTCCGTCCCCGTTCCCGACGCCGAAAAGGAACTGCTGACAACCACTAAATCAGCTGCGGCGTCCGGACGCATTGGATGATTCATGGTGCCTGAATGGACGCAGCGGGGTCCCCGCCGGTCACTCCAGGGCGGGCACGACTCGCGGGAACGAAGCGCAGCGAAGTGGACGCGTGACGTGCCGGCGCGGGTCTTACAGGAGCGCCGCGTTCGCGCGCGACACATCGCGCGCACGCCGCCCCCGGCGGGGCAGGACTCTTACCGCACGGAACGCAAGTGAAGGAGGACAGCAGATCGCGTGATCAGCTCGGAGCTTGCGCAGAGCTGGCGCGCGATGTGCCGCTTGGTTCACCGCGTCGCGGTTGCAATCAGTCAAAGGTCAAGACCTGACGTGTTACGCTCGTCTCAAGCCAGCACGGTCGGCGCGGCTTGAGTGGAAGCCGTCAGCGCTGGAACGACGCCACGCCGTCCGCGCCGGCGGCCGGGTCAGCCGCTAAAACCTCACAAACGCTCCGGCGGTAAACCTTCAAGAGCGAGGCGGTCTCCGGCTCTTCGCTCACCCTCCAAAATCAACAAACATCAACCTGACCCCTTCGGCTCGGCTACCCCTTCGGCTCGGCTGCCTGACCCTTCGGCTCGGCTCCCTTCGGCTCGGCTCCCTTCGGCTCGGCTTTCGGCTCGGCTGTTCGGTTCGTTCGCCTCGGCTGCTTCCAAAAGCAGCGGTGCGCATAAATCCACCACATCTTCACCACGAAGCATTCTTTCTTTGATATCAGCAGGTAACTTTATTTTCAGCGGCGAATCAGCATCTGTTCGGAAGAAAAAAAGCACCGGTTCAATCGATATGCCTTTGCTTGCTGGACCCTCTAGGTGGAACGACTTAGCGGGAGGGTTAAAACGAATGAACCAATGCTTTGTTGGCTCACCTTCGGGATATACATAAATAGGGGAAAGGAACACACGCTGTGTTCCTTCAATCCTGAGGTATTTGACTCTATAAGTCGCTCCACGGAACGACCACGTTCCCGAGAACGCAAAAGTCCCCGCAAACCCGCAGCTCGCAAATAGAGTGGAGATCAAAACCGCCATGCAGAACTTTTTCATATCGGTCTTAAGGGGCTAGCGTTATAGACACGTCGTTGCGCGGCGGGTCCACATAGATAACCCCGCTATTTGCAGTTTCAACGAACCACCTCTTCTGCGGGGTCTTCAACGTGGCCTTCGAAGCTCCAATGCGACCGTAAGCATAAAAATACTTATTTACTTGGTAGCTGATGGATGCTCGGCCAGTAGCCATTGAAGTGATCGTCACGTCTACCGTCAACTCGTGTCGATATCCGACACGGAGTTTCGCCGTAAACTTAGCCGGAAAAGCATTAATCTCCTCTAAGGCCTTTTTTCCGTCCATCCAATTATAGCCTAGTTGAACATCTCGAACTACAACAGTATCAATACCGTCAACGCGCTCAACGTCATAGCCGACCAAAATGGTCGCACGGTTGGTGATCCAGGACTCCTCCGCAAACTGTTCATACCATTCGACGGTCTCCTCGTGAACATATTGTCCTTTTACCCTCTGTTTTGAACCAGACTCATTGTTAAAAAGGTGTTGGAATGCACTCGTCACCGCGCCGTTCGCAAACTTTCCGCCGCCCAACACTGATGCCGTTCCGCCAATTGTAGCTGCGGCGGCAGTGCGGGCAGCAATCCACGCGCCACCCTTATCCGCATTGAAGAAACGACCCACTCCGCGGATGTGCATTACGCCAGCGGAGGCAGCAGATGAGAGGAAGCCATGCCTGAAGCTGCCGCCTTGCGCCTCCGACGCCGCGCCGCCGACCACACCATGCGCGACCGTGCGGCCTGCCCAATTGCTGAACATTTCGTCTGCGAAGGCCCCATCGAGTCCATTGAAGAACTCTCCTATTTGTCCTGCGGCCCAGGCCGTTGCTGCCCCAACGGCTGCGCCAATCACACCGGCTTTAAACGCGTCACCTATACTCCCTCCGTTCAATAATGAGCCTGAAAACCCTGACGCGAATCCGCCTGCTGCACCGCCCCAAATTGCAGCGGTCGTAGTCAGTCCTGCCTTCAGAGCAGAGAAGAAGCTGCCTACACCGGTAATCGCTGTGCCCCCCGAGGCAACAATCGCAACGATGGTCACCGCAGCAACGACTATACCGACTATCGCAGGAATAATGTCCTTGAACTTAAAATAGCCGCTCGGATCGGTGGCATTCATCGGGTTGTTCCCGACGTAGCTATATCTGTTGTAGCCCTGTGAGTCGTAAGCGCCGTCTACGTGCGGATCGGCCGAGAGGAACCTCCCCAGCACGGGATCATAGACGCGGCCGTTCATGTGGATGAGGTTGAAATCATCCAGGTGCTCGTGATCAGTGTAGCCACGAGTGAAGTTGCCGTTGTTGCTCGAAGTCACCGGTGATGGCGTGAGCGTCGAGAGATTCAGATCGAGCCGCTTACCCCAGGCATCAAACGCAAAGCGCTTTACCACGTCACCATCCGCGTCAGTGATCGCGGTGGTAGAGCCAAGTCCATCGGTGTGGAAGTAATTCACCACGCCGTCCCCGCCCACCGGTAGATTGGTGCCGAATTTCACCACAGCTACCCGGCCTGTCGGAGCCATGACGTAGTTCTTCTCTTCTACGAGACTACCCTTCGTGAACTTCTCCCAGACCCCTCCTACGTAGATTGTGGTTCCGCTGTGCGCGACCTGACGCACACGCTCGCGCGCCGCACCGAAGAAGAACTCGGTGTTGTAGCTGCCCTGCACGATGGTTTTGACCTGGTTGAACGAAGTCCACGTGAGCGTGCGTCCGGCTCCGCTGATCATGTTGCCGTTTGCATCGTAATCGTAGCCGTGGCCTCCTGCCGAAGTAACCGCGTGCGGACGAGGCCCACCGTAGGTGTAAGTGCCCACGTCGGACTTCGAGGTGATATTGCCTGCCGCGTTATAGGTCACGCTGACCGTCGGCCCGTTTACCACACGATGCACCATTAGCCGGTCCAGGCGATCGTATCCGTCGTCACCGTTAGCGAACGTGAAATACTCCTCACGTCCGCTCTTACTGTCGATGCGCGAGACGACGTTACCCATCACGTCATAGGTGTACTGCAGGTATTGGACATGATTCGCGGTCCCGAGACCCACCGCCGCTGTCATCAAGCGCCCTGTAGCCGGGCTGTAGATGCGATCCGCTGTGACGCCGTTTCCAAACGTCTCACCGTCGACCGTGCCTGTGACAGCATACCTGTCGGCTTTCCAGTAGAGCGTATTCAGCCCGGAATCGGCTCGGCGGACCTCTTTGACGGCCCCAAACAGACTGTAGACATTCTTGGTCTGGAATCCGTTGGGATAGACCGTCTTTTCTGGCCGACTGTAAGAATCGTAGGTTTGCCCAATCGAGTAGCTTTGGCCATCAATTTTACGAACGACGTTGCTGACGCGACCTTGGCCGTCGTAGCTGTACGTCTCGACATAGCCCCCAGGAGACTCCACTTTGTGGAGCTTGCCCTTCCCGTTGTCCGCCGTGTCGTAGGTCCACGTGGTGGTCCGCTCGGCTTCAGACTCCGTGCCTGCATCGATCCGCGTCTTCATCCGACCAAGGCGATCGTAGGTCATGGTCGTCGTCTGATTCTTGGCATCGGTTTGCTCCTTCAGTTCCCCGAATGCGTTATACTTGTAAGTCCACGTGCCCATGTCCGGATCGACCATCTTCTTCTTACGCCCTCGGACATCGTACTCCAAGGTGGTCACCGCCCCGGCAGCGTTGGTTGTCGTTAAGTTGCCCAAAGCATCATATCCAAACGTTACAGTCGTCTGGTTCGCACCTCCTGCGTCGCGGGTGGTTTCAACAACCTGCCCTTGGCGATTCTTCACCGTTTTTGTCACTCGCCCTTTCGGGTCCGTCGCCTCGGTGGTGAGCCCCTGGTAGCTGAAGGTCGTCGTAACCTCTCCGCTGGGGGCATGATCATCCGGCGTTACGCTCGTCAGCGGGCGGTTCAGGACATCGAACGCCGTCGTCTTCGCCCAATATTTCGGTGAACCGTCTTTCCGATAAGGCACCGACGTCGCGGTGGTTCGACCCATATTGTCGAATACGGTGTCTTGGTAAACGACGTGCCCTGCTCCATTGATGGCTAGCGATTGAAACGCCCGACCGAAGTTGTCGTGGAAGGTAATCGTCGGCGGCGCGCCCTGTGATTCCGTTTCAACGAAGTAATGCGCTCCATCTGGCGCGCGCGACCCGATCCAGCGGGTGCGAATCTCCGTAACGGTGGTGTCGGAGCGTGTCTCTTTGATTTTTGCGCCGAACGTATCGTACTCCCATGTCGTCGTGAGATTGTTCGGGCCGGTTAGAGACTTCAAAGTGCCCCAGGTCGGATCATACGTGTAGGTTTCTTTGTGCTCCTCGGCATTCGTCGTCTCCTCGGGGAATCGTCCGTTCGACGTGTACTTTGTTGTCGTGATCCGACTAGTGACACCGACACCTGAAACAGTCGCCTTGGTCTTGTTTCCAAAAGCGTCGTATTCGTAAGCGGTTCGAAGCGTTTCCTCGTCGTCCGCCGAGAGCGATCCTTCGAGTGTAGCGAAGTTGGGCTCAACGATCTCTTCCTTCAGGAAGCCCGTGCTGTCGTCATAGGCGAACGCGGATTTTCGAACGATGGTTCCGGCAGGACTGGTGGACGTAACCTGGCTTCGGGTAAGCCGCCCGAGTAGCCACTTGCCGTTTGCCGTGTCGTTACTGTATACGCTTTCGGTTACCTTGGTATGCCCGTCGCCGGTGTCCACCGAGACGTATTTCGAATTTCCAAAGTTATCGTAATCGTCCTGGTTGTCTCGCTGCGTGACTGTCGTTGACTGCGCCACGATGTTTCCGTCGAGATCCCGCGAAGTAGACGTGCTCGATTTGGCAAACACGAAGCGAGTCTTGCCGGAATTGAGCAGCTTCGTGGCATAGGTTGTCGTAGAGGCGGAAATGGTGACCTGCCCACCATTAGGTGCGGGGGCCACTGTCGCAGTGCTCTTTGGCATCCCAACGTAGGGATAGTCCTGCCGGAACGCCGTAACGTTTATGATGCCGGTGCGGTCATCTGTGACGCTCATTGTTTCGAAGCCCAGACTCCCGCGGATGCGGTGGGCCCGCAGACCACCGTATTGATAGGTCAAATCGTGCGTTCCTCCTTCACCGTCTTCGTTGGTGACCGTCTTGACGACGTAAATGGGTGAAATGGTGTTAATTGCGCCCGGCTCTGCCGTGGAGGGGATACTCGAACTCGGTTCGTAAACCACATAGCTTCCGTTCGACTCCCGCGCGGTGAGGGGCACGTATTCGATTTCCGCTTTGACGCCAAATCCGTTCGTTACGGAAGTAAGAAGATTGGGTTTCGGAGTCTTATTACGAAGTGCCCCGACGCGTGTAACGCCGAAAGGCATGTTGCCATTCTCGATATTCCACACGATGTCCGGGGCACCGTCGGCATCGATGTCGACGAATTGAGAGCCGATTACGTGTAGGTCGTTCCCCGGTGAGTCGACATACGACAGGAACGCACCGGTTGGTATGAGCGGACTACTCACGTCGCCGCCGTGGAAATTGTAGGGAAATCCAAGTGAGACGCCCTTCATCGTCGGACCGCGCAACCAAATCAACTCCGGAAGCCCATCCCGAGTTAGGTCTATGATTGCCGCCCCGGCTTTGACGCGCTTACCAGTCCCGCTGCCGTTTGCAATCGCTAGCGCATACTGTGCATCGTAACGCGGCTCGCGGTACCACCCGTCACCGGTATTGAGCCATGTCTCCTTGAACGAGACGTCGCTGTTGTTGTCGTGGTTTCCGATCACGTCAGGCAATCCGTCGCCGTTTACGTCAGCGAATTCCACACCCCAGGCGCTGTAGTCATCCCGTATGAGTGGCATCGATGCGTTGGGCACCGCAAAATGCGGCGCGCTCGCCCATCCGGCTCCCGTGTTCAGCCACGCTCGACTCACCCAGAGGGTTCCATCTGCATTCGAGCGCTTCTGCAATACGTCTGGTAGGCCGTCTCCATTCAAATCAACAAAGCGTATCCCATTGTCCCGGTCGTTTTCCTGCAGGTAGGTCGATACCAGCGAACCATCGCTAGAATTCAGGGCCCAACTCGGACTGAACGACCAACCCGACCCCGTGTTGATATAGGCCCCCTTACCATTGGTGCCGGGACGTGACATCACAATGTCCGGCAATCCGTCGCCGTTGACGTCCAAGATTGTTCCCCCCGCAGGGTTGCCCGAGTCGAACACGATGAAGGTCGGAACTTGGTAGGACGCTTGCGTCCAGCCATCGCCGTTGTTCAACCACACGGTCCGGTTGTTTTCATGGACCTTGATGTAATCGACGCGTCCGTCACCATTAACGTCGACAAAGCGGGATCCTTGGTCCCCTGCGAGATCCTTCGACAGTGGAGAAGGCAGATTCCAGTTTGAATTGGTGACGAAGCCACTGGGTAGATTGATCCAAGCCTCATTGTAGTCTATCAGGCCATCTGAGGTTTGCCGATGAGCTAGAAGGTCGGGCCGACCATCCCCGTTTACGTCGACGTAGCCGGTGCCAGTGGACCCCAGATTGGTTAAGGGCCGCTTCGGATGAAACTGCGACCCAAACGCTTCCCATCCAAGATCGCTTGTTTCGTGCTTGGAATAGCTGAACTTAAGCGGCTCGTAGGCGTTTCCAGCCGCATCTGCTTCGGTGATCGAATCAAGTAGTGACCAACTCACCACGGGCTGCTGGATGTAGCCAAGCGTGTAGATTTTTGCGATCCCGGAAGGTCCGCTGCTCTTGATCTTTTTGAGCCGACGCACGGACTCCGCCCTTGAACCGGCGGTAAATAGGATGCGCTTGTCGCGGTAGTCCGCTCCATCTTCGCGCAGCTCGTATTCAAACTCCACCTTGGCATACGGCAGCACTCCTGCAGCTTCGTTCCCCGTGTAGGAAACCTCCTTTAGCGTCTGCTCCCGTGCACCCTCGTCCCAATTGTAAACGAAGGACATATAGTTGCCTGCGGTGTCGCTGATCTTCGAGACAGACCAGGAGAGCACGCCAGGAGACACACCGCCGCTGTTGTGTCGGGGCTCAGCGTCAATGCGAGAATCAGTGGTGTTGCCGAATTCGAGGATCAAACCAGCTTTCGTCCACACTTTAAAGTATTCCGGTCCGCTTCCCCTCGAACTGTAGGATACAATCTTGCTGAACGTTTCGACCTCGGTGCGGTATTCGGTGAGATGTCCACCGTCGGCATTGGAGATCGCAATGAGTCGCTGCCCATCAAGATAATATCGATCGTCCGAGGTGAAGCTAACGCCTTTGGCTTTCCCGTCGATCGGGATCGTCTGAGGACCCCGCGTGATGGTGGAAACGCCTGACAGCGACCAGCCGAAGCCAGCAATCCCTTGCCCTGCTTGACTGGAATAGTTCAGCGCAATCTGCGGCTGCATTCCTGCAGTACCCGGCGAGACCCAAATCGGAACGGAGTAGGTCAGCGCGCCAGACTTATCGACCGAGAGCTGGCCTGCCGTGAAACCGACCGGCTTGGTGTTAGTCGTGCTCGGGATGTTCGGCCATCCCGCCGGAATTGTCTGACCCAACGTCGAGGTGCGCGAATCGTAATCGGTCATTGAGGAGCCTCGGTCTCGTTCCTCCTTGTTGGTGAAGCCGTCATTATCCTCGTCCGCTCCGGCGAGAAATACCTTGAACGTCTGATCGACCGGATCTGCCGGAGGAACCGTCTTTCCGTCCGCACGAATCCCACCGGTTTGAAGTGCGCGAATTGTGACCGTACCGGTCCCGCCCGTCAGCGTCACCATCTGCCCCGACGCTGAAGCGGGACCGCTCAGGATCTGGAACGTGACCGGAAGACCAGAGGTCGCCTGCGCGAATGGCTGGAATGCGCCGTCGTAGCCAACAAGCTTGTCGGGCGGTTGAGGGAAATTGATCTCATTCGGAGATCTGACCTTCAACGTTCCTTCGATAAATTCCGTGAAGGTGTAATTGGGCGATTCGAGGGTGCCCGCCGCTGCGTAAATCGGATACGTTCCGATCGCGGAACTTTGCGTGGCCGGAGTAGTAAGCGCCGGACTGCCAGATAACACAGAGGCGTTCTCTCCGTTTTGGAATCCTTCGTAACGGGCGGAGAACTCGGGATTCGGTTCCTCGAAGTAGCGCTCGGCATCGTTTGCGATCACTTTGAGCGCTGCCTTGGTAATGGAGAGCGCTCCATCCACAAAGGGCCCGAACGAGTAGTTACTGGCCTCAAGACTGCCCTTCGCAGGCCGGATCCAATACGAACCGTTTACTGGCGACGTCGCCTGGGCATTGGTGCTGAATGTAGCGGTGCCGGTCACCACCTGTGCAGCAGTCTCTCCATTACGAAACCCAGTGATCGTTGCGGTAAAGGCAGGATTAGATCCGCCGTAAGTCCGCGATTTGTTGTGGGCAGTCACCGTGAGGGGAGCGCGAACGATCGTAAGCGTTCCCGGCTGAAAGGACGCGAACTCGTAGTTCGCCGACGTCAACGTTCCGAGCGTAGGATACACGAAGTATGCCTTGATCGGCGATTCGACCCTGGCATCGGTGACGAATTCAGCCTGCCCTGTAACTGCGGTCTCCGTATCACCATTCACAAACCCAGAAAACCTCACGGTGAACGCAGGATCCGGATACCCGTAATAGCGCTCGGCATCGTTTGTCGTGACCGTCAAAGGAGCCTTAGTGACGACTACGGTAGTGTTAATCGTGGGCGAAGAGTAGGTGCCAGGATGACTGGGGACAAACGTTGCCTGTAGAACATGTGACCCAGCATTCAGCACAGTCCCAGCTGACGGGCTATAGACGAACGATCCACCAACGTTTGCCAGCGCACACAGCTGTTGATTCGTCAAAGGGGTTCCGTATACAATAGACTCAGGTTGCGGCCAGATAAGTAGCAACGAGGTAACGACCAATGGCTGGCTGGCTACCGACCAATTTCCGGCCTGATCGCGCGCGCGCACGCTCAATCCATAAGTTCCGCCTGCAGTGAGTCCCCCGATCGCCATCGACGTGCTACTCGTTGTTCCAACAGAGACACCGTCTCGGAAAACTTCGTATGAATGAACGCCAACGTTGTCGGTTGACGGGCTCCAGCTGAATACTAGGCTTGTAGAGCTAACGTCGGTCGCCGCTAAACCCTGCGGGATCGAAGGAGGGACGTTATCCGGCGTCGTGACCGGATAGTCGCTGCTCCATTCCGACAAATTCCCGGAGTCGTCGATCGCTCGAACCGCGAACGTGTACGTGGTTGCGGATGTGAGATTGGTGAATACCAGCGAAACAGCCGTGGTCACTTCCACAGAAATGCCATCTCGGCGAACCTCGTATGCTGCCACCGCCACATTATCGGTGGCGGGATTCCAACTCAATTTCAGGCTATTCGCCTCTAAGTTGGAGATCGATAAGCCGGTAGGAGCGCTCGGAGGGATGATATCGTCAGTCGTGACTAGGAGCGGTGCGCTCCAAGCTGATGAATTTCCGGCTTCATCCCAAGCGCGGACCGTCATCGCGTAAGTCTGCGCAGATTCAAGCTCCGAGATTTCCGCGGAAATTCCTTCATAGAATCCAACTACGACGCCGTCCCGAGCCACCTCGTACTCGACCACGCCTACATTGTCACTGGACGCTCCCCACCTCAAAACAAACGACTCTCCCGTGACGTCATCGCTGACTAGGTCGGTTGGCGTGGAAGGAGGTTCGTCGTCCAACGTGGTTACCGTAAACGGAACGCTCCAATCTGAGAAGTTGAACGATGTGTCCCAGGCCCGAACCTCCAGCGAATACGTGCGGCCCGACTCCAAGTTCGCGACGGTTATCGCATTTTCGTCGACAAAACCGAGGGTCGCCCCATCGACCCGAACTTCATAATCTAGTATCGCTACATTGTCAGTCCCTTGAGCCCAAGACAGCACGAAACCGTGGGGACCAACCTCATCAACGTCGAACGCGGTGGGTACCGACGGCGGAACAACATCGAGCGTAGCAAAAACAAACTCCTCGCTCCACGAGGACCAATTCCCCGCATCGTCTTGCGCACGGATTTTGATTCCGTAGACCTGCCCTGAATTCAACTGACCGATGGTTGTCGGAGAAAAGCCAACTGTGCCAATCGACTCGTCATCGACCGCGATCTCAAATCCTACAATCGCAACATTGTCCGTCGCTCCCTCCCAATGGAGCTCAAAGGAGGTGTCGGTCGGGTTTTCAATATAAATATGCGTGGGAGGACTCGGCGGAACATTATCAAGCGTCGTAGCGGTCTCCGTTTCGCTCCAGTCGGACCAGTTATTTGAAGCGTCCCGCGCCCGCGCGTTAACCTGATAGGTTACCCCTGACGCCAGTCCCGTAACCAGAAACCAAGTGCGATCCGCAGGTATATTATCGTAAATAGTAGAACCAACGGCAATCTTGTAGCCTGCGACGGCCACATTATCGGTGCTACTGGTCCACGTCACAACAAAACTATCCGCCGTCACGCTCGTGATGTTAACTTCCAGCGCACCTGGAGGAGTCGGCGGAATTACGTCCGGAGTCGTGACCGTCAGCGGGTCGCTCTCGTTGGAGTTTCCCGCAGCATCAAAAGCCCGCACCTTCATGCTATAGGTCTTTCCTGATTCTAAGCCAGTAACCGCGTAGGACACCTGGTCCGTAGCTTCACCAATTTTCGTTCCATTCCGTAGGATATCGTATCTCACTACCCCCTTGTTGTCGGTAGCCCTCACCCAGTTTAGAACGAAGCTCTCAGGCATGAGACTGCTTGCGTCCAGCTGATCCGGCTTGGAAGGCGGAACGTTGTCCAACGTCTCCACCGGGAGCGCCGCGCTCCAGTTGGACCAGTTACCGGCGGCATCCTTCGCTCGCACCTTCATTTGGTACGTTGTCGCCGTTGTGAGCGATCCGATCACCTTAAACGTTGCCGTGACCTCTTCCGACACGACCTCACCTTGCATCACCTGATAAGCCACCACCCCTACGTTATCGAACGGCTTGCTCCAACTCAGCTTGAAGCTTGTCGCTGTAATCTCCGACGCTATCAGTCCCGTTGGAATTTCAGGAGGAAGATCGTCCAGCGTAGTAACTGAGATCGAATTCGACCACGGTGAGGTGTTCCCTGCTGCATCTTTTGCGCGCACCTTGACCGAATAGGCAGTAGCTCGACTCAGACCTTGATACGTCTTTGAGGTCCCACCGATCACCGTCTCGACAGCTCCGGTTCCGAGTTGAACCTCGTAACTCGCGACACCCACATTGTCATTTGATGCCGACCAACTCACCGTAAATCCGTATGCCGTCACTCCATTAGCCGCCAGATTCCCTGGCGTGGTCGGTGCTGATCCATCTATTACAGGGATCGAAATGGGCTCGGTTGCAGCAGAGTGCAGGCCGTCGCTGGCGACTCCGCGATATCGCCACACGCCAAGGCTCGTTGGAATGTGACTACCCGATACTGAACTCGAAGACGAGCCCGAAGGCGTTCCGGAGGTCAAAGAAGTCCACGCCCCGCCGGGAGGACAGAATTCGATTCTGTGACTACTAAGATTTCCGTCCGGATCTGAAACGGTTGAAGTTAACGACACCGCGCCGCCCAATGGCACTGGAGAGCTAGTAGCGCTGGTGATCGTAGCGCCAGTGGGCGGACGATTGGCGACAGTAACGTGGTAGCTGATGGCAGCGCTGTCGGTCTGAAAGATCTCGCCCTTAGTATCGCGGATTCCCAGCCGGAATCTGTATGTTCCAAATCCTTGTGCTAATGTGAAAGTAAAGCTTTTTGTTGTTGTTCCACTCCAACCGTAGCTCGGGGCTACATTCCTTGTCCGGTCCCAATCCCCACCGTTGACTACTGAGTTGTTCGCGAGAATGTGCCTCCAGCCATAAGCAGGAGTTTGCACCCACAAATTCAGATAGTCCACATTCCCATCTACATCGCTTGCGGTCAACGTGATAGTTACACTCCCTCCAACGGACGCTGTGTTTGTGCTCAGTTGAAGCGAACCAGTTGGAGGTCTGTTCTGAATTGTGAAAGTCGCCGATCCCGTTTGATACTGGCCGCCTACGGCGTCACGCGCGACCACATACGTGCTGTGCGTGCCTAGACCTAAACCTAGAGCAGCACTCGTGGCGCTGTAGCTCCAGTTGTTTTCCGAAGGGACAATCCGAGCCTTGAACAACCCATCAATGTAGAGATCGACATACGAAAGATTTCCATCGGGATCGGAAGCCGTTCCCCAGAAAGCCATCGTTCCATCGGTATAACCTGCGTTGGGCAGTGAACCGTTGCCCGCAATCCCGTGGTAGCTCGCGGTGGGTGCGCGGTTACTGACCTCGAGGTCCGGGGCATGACTTAACCACCAACTACCTCCATAATCCTGATATCCACCGCCCGCAGAGTCCTGCGCATGAGTCCAAACGTCCCAAATACCGAAGGAATGTCCTGTGTTGTAGGGGCCGAAATCGTAGGTGTAGTTAGCTCCTGACACTCCAACATCCATATGATGGTGCACCGCGCCACCTGCGTTGTTTACACGCGAATATAACCTAGCAAGTTCCCCATCCGGATCCGACCCGTTGACGCGCACGTAAAATTGCTGGCTGCCGTAAGCCTGAGGGCGTCCGCCGCCATTCAACGCGAATGGCGCTTTGTTTCCGTCTAGTATCTGATGACTGACGCTAGGCGGTCGATTCGTTATGGTATGCACCCCGCTTTCCAAGTAGGACGATGTTGCACCGGTTCCATCCCATGCCCACGCGCGGAATCGATACCTCGTATTTGGCGATCCCGCTACAATTCCGTTGTTGTTGGAAACAAACATGCTGCCCGCCCCGTCGCCACTCACCGGGTCCCACGCGACCGCCAGCCAATCACCCTCATTGATGCTTACCTGCACCACTACCCCTCCGAGATTTCCGTTGGCATCTTTCCCTCTCGCCCTAACCGGATACCATGTCCCTTTATACATTATATCTCGCGGGGGTTCAGCCCACTCTACCGTAGGCGGAACGTTGGGTGGTGGCACCGTGACGGTCAGGACGTATGAGTTGCTCCAATTATAATTCTGGCATTCGACAATAACCCGAAATGTCCCTTGGCCGAAGCCCGTGATCGTCTTTGTATAGTTTCCGTTACCTGGTCGCCATTCCCAAGTAGCATCTCCCGTCCAATCGATCGATGGGTTCTGCGAACTGGCCCACCAGCCCGGCACATTCGCGATCGAAAGAGAGTTGTTGAACGTATACCGCATGTAGGCGTGATCGCCGCCGTCCGCGCCTGGGGACGCAGTGACGATCATCGAGGTTGCGCCAGGTGCCAGGGTGATCGCGAAATTCCGCCCAGACACATAGTTCGCGGTCACGCCGTTAGCCGACCACGTGAAAGCGCTCGCCTCCGCACTAATCCCGAGGCCAATCACCACGAGCATCCATCGCCGGACACTCGTCAACACACCCCTACCAGCAATGGAGAGTCGACGCACCCAGGGTGCCAAAGCGGTATCGCTATTCATAGGGATGCCGCTTTATCGTTGGACGCGTTGAAGTTTCGCCTTAAAATCTCCGCGATCACCAGTAACATCTATAATCGCTCCACTGGAATCGCAGATGAATACTGGAGATCCGACGGTGAGCGTCAGCGCCTTTGCCAGGTCACCGTTATAATCGTCGTCCTTGAAGAGCAGACTACCAGGTAGTCCTTCCCGGGCCGCAAAAGCACGAGCCGCCTGCGGGTCTTCGGCAATGTTGAAACCAACCGCGGCAATACCTGGCATATTTCCCAGGCTTTTCGCCAAATCGATCTGCCCGGTGCTCCAGGAGCCCCACACGTACAGCACCACGGGCCGACCTCGCGCGGAGTCGATCCGACTGGAATCTCCTAGGGCGGCGGAAACGATGGTGAAGAGAGATTGCCCGACCAAGGCGTGGCGATCCACCAGCAGCTGTGCGATCGCCTTGATGGGCTCAGGCGTAGAGGGGGTCGTGATTAGTTCGGTCGCCAAGGCCGCCGCTTGTGCCGAGTCGTCCTGATTTTGGGCCTCGTTCAATAACGCTTCGTAGCCTCCAGTCTCCTCCGGAAACTCGCGAATCAGGCTGCGTGCCGATTCGATCCGCTCCTGGCGCAGGCGCGGCATATCGTTATGCCACTTGCGCACGCGTAGGAGTTCGGCGTTCGCGGCAATTTCAAATCGCTCACGTTTCGCGACGCGGGAATCAGCGCGGACCTCGCCTGCAATCTTGATCGCCTGATCAGCAAGGCTGCTTTCACCTAAAAGCGCTGCATTCACCAGCGCTTTGGCTTCGAGTTTCGCTAGTTCCGGCGCTGCGGGGTCGCTTTCCGAGCGACGCGCACGAGCCGCTTTCGCTCGGGCAGCTGCAGTCTTCAACTGAGCAGCCATGTCTCGAGGCCCTGGAGCCGCGGGCGCGGCTTGACTCTTTCCTTCCCCAACTAGTGAGCGGGGTCGCAAGAGCTGTTCAATCTGGGCAACCTCTGGATCGACCTCGCGAGCGCGCTCCCGCGGACTGTTGTCAGCTGCCGCTAGGGAAACCGACGAAGCCGTAACCAACCAGCACCACCGCAGATAACTCCATTTCATCTGGAAATCTCCGCTTCCCAGCGACAACTAGTGTCGGCGCGACGGAGCCCTGGCGTGGAACACCTCGAGAAAGGCCCATAACCAGTGTGGGGGTATCGTATGTCTGCTGGAGTGCAGAAAATCCCATGGACAGTGAGTGACGCTTGGAAGCGGCGGAACTGAGGTAAACTTGCTTTTGGCGGTCAAACGAAATTGGGCGGCGTTTGTGTCATAGTTGCAAGACACACACATTGCAGAAGCTCAGCTGTCGAGATGACCGTTAAACCGTCTTTGCCCACCCGCGCTCTCGAAGCCCCGAGCAAGCCGCCGGTCTCCTTCGTCGGGGTGCAAGCCGATTGGCACGTTTCTCGCGGTCGGCTCGCCCGCGCTGGCCTGCCCCTCAATCGGCCTCCTCGGCGACGTCGGTAAGGCATAAGCTAGGGGGCTCGCGTGGGGGCAATACCATCGGTGACCGACTGCCGAGGGCTCCTGCGAAGAGATCCCGCCTGCATGAATTTGTGGTGTCGGGTTTGAGGGGTTTTGGCCCGCTAAATCACGTGTTTTCGGCTCAGGCAGTCTCAACGCGTTTCAGGACGTTTCAGGGCGTTTCACGCGTTCACCCAATTCTGTAAGTAGCTGCAGCAAAAAGCCCTCCCGAGCAGTGGGAGGGCTTTAAAATTGGGTGCAGGGGTTGGATTTGAACCAACGACCTTCAGGTTATGAGCCTGA